>OFGA01000215.1_pt1 | contig 54814 bp, 54 predicted proteins | sample 1521471 | NCBI WGS metagenome assembly OFGA01 (sample SAMEA3504086, study PRJEB24116) | mouse gut metagenome | biome: mouse gut; feature: mouse-associated habitat; material: faeces | place: Denmark | collected 2011 | reverse complement strand
TTCGCCGCCTTTCCAATCTGGATTTTACATTTTCAAAAATTCAGATTGGAGGAAATAAGAAATGGCATATAACCACGGACGAGAGGACAGGAAGTGGCGTATCTGGAAAGAAGCCGAGGAAAAGGTGCTGCGGGAGTGCGGCGTTGATGAAGCGGTCATTGAGCAAATCCGCATGGAGGACAGGGCAGACTTTAATTCTAACAGGCGGTTTTACCGATGGACGAGCGGCTTCGGGGAATATCTTGAGGGAATGGCGGACACTGAACAGCAGGCAGAGCCAGATACCATTGCGGACTTACTGGACGAGATTGAGCATCCCCACGGGCTACTGGATGTGACGGGGAGTGCGGCCGCAACCTTTGTTCTGGAACAGGAAAGCCGTGCGTCCAATGCTTGGAATGAGCCGATAGGAAAGAGAGGATTGATAAAATGACGGATATGGAAAAGAAAGTCATGGTGCGGCTGTGTGCAAAATCGTGGCAGAAACAGAACTTTACGAAACGGATAAGGAAGTTGAAAATCTGATAGGCTGGGTGTGCTTATCAGGGCAGATAAAAGAAAACAATAGTATAATCCGCAATTTGACCAGGGATTATAAAAAGATTGAACTGGATTGCCGAGAGGGAGTGAGGGCGCAGTTGGAGCGTATGAAAGAACTCTGTAAAGAGCGTAATAGCCTATATGAAAAACAAAATGACTTGAAAGGGTAGAAATGGAAGAGCGAGGAATCGTAAGAACGATAAAAATATATGGGGTTTGGCGGGTGTCATGCCCCATATTTTGTTGTATATGGAGCGCGGAAGTGATATAATTAAATTTACCAATTTGAGTTGAAAATGGATTGGAGGAGTGGAAAGTATGAATGACATTGTTTGGAGAGTTAAAGAAGCCGTATTAAAAAGTAATTTACAGTTTTCATCGAAACCGATTTTAATAGGTGGACAAGCTATGGAATATTATGATATACGAAAATCGGGGAAAGATATTGATTTTGTTATAACAGATAAAGATTATCAGATCCTAGCAGAAAAATATCCTGAGAAACGAAAGGACTTATACGGCGATTTAGGTGTGGTGGTTGATGAATTTGAAATTTGGAGAAGTATTGCTCATCTTGACTATGACTTTTTTAGAAAAGAAGCTGTTGACGAAGGGGATATTTTCGTAATATCAATTGATAGGCTTTTGTGGACAAGAGTGTGTGCTATGGACGTTGAAAAGTACTTGAATGATTTGAAATTAATGAAAGAGTATTATTATAAAAAATATACAAACCAGCAATATCATAAGGAAGCCTTGCTACATGAAAATTCATATAAAAAAATGAATGGTGTTGTATTCAGTGGAAAGTATGAAGATGATTAAGGTGTTTGCTGAAAAGTTATTGCCATTAGTATAGGGATTAGAGTGTTTATCAATTTCTTCCTTAGTAATATAAAAAATTGGATTAGTAAGGCAAGGTGAAGAGATTGGAAAGAAATGATGTGAAGGTTGTAGGTAACGTAAAAATATCTGAGCAGGAAGGAAAGCGAGGTGGTAGATATTATGATGGTATTATATGATGAAGAAGAGATCATGCGGTCATATGCCGAAAGCGAGAGGCATGATGCACGGTATGATGAGAAGGTTGAGACAGCCAAAAGATTTTTGGGAATGGAAAAGCTATCTTATGAAGAAATTGCTGCTGGTTCTGGGCTTTCAGTTGAGGAAGTTGAAGAATTAGCAGGTGGTCTATAGCTTGCATAAGCAATCATAAAGTTAATAGCAGATGATAATAAAAGCAGGAAACCTTATAAAAGGCCTCCTGCTTTTTATGTGATGCAATTACTGAAAAGGTATGTGAAAGGATGTGTTTCAAAAACGAACGTTATTGGAACTGATTTAAGGTTGTAAAAATATAACCTGGAAAGCGGGTGTATTGAAAGAAACTTTGTCCCAAAACCCGTTTCAAAATAAAGGTTCCATATTCTTATATGTTATTGATACATTTAAATAGAAAGGAATACATCATGAAAAACTATATTTTTGGATATGCACGTGTAAGCACGGAGGCACAGAACATTGACAGACAGCATGATGCCCTTAAGGAATATGGTGCTGATATAATCTATAATGAGAAGATGACTGGTACAAAAAAGAATGTCCGGAACTGGCTAAGCTGATTGACAGAATTATTCCAAAAGAAGGGGGTGCATCTGGTTTCCTTAAAAGAAAATATTGATACTGGCACTCCTGCCGGAAAACAAAATGTGGTAGTGCCGAAGAAATTGTGCTATACTATTTTCAAAAGATACCCATATCCATTTTTAATTTTAGTCTGTCAGATAGGTTTTGGGAGGAGAATATAATAATGGATATTCAGGATAATAAAGTAGCAGATGGGAAAATATCAGAAAATATAAATGAGAATATGGCTGATATTTTCGACAGTGTATTTAAAACGCTTTTACAAAGGTTCCCAAAACTTGCAGTGGCATTGATAAATGAAGTGTTTCATGTTGATTACGGAGAGGACGAAGTAATTATCCAAGGCAGGAATGAGTACCATAGTTCAGAGGGCAAGGTAATCAATGATGCTATGCTCAGGATAAGGAATAAGATTTACCATATTGAATGCCAGAGTACAAGTGATGGGTTGATGGTCATACGTATGATAGAGTATGATTTTAAAATTGCTTTGGAAGAGACAAGAAACATTTTAGTGAATGAACTGAAAAAGAAATCTGGGGAAAGAAGCAAAGAACCCCTCAGTTTTCAGTTTCCCCAATCTTGTATGATATGTGTAAGATCAGGAATAGAGAAAGAAGAAACTTTAAAACTGCAGATTATTATGCCCAATGGACAAAAAGTACTGTATGAAGTGCCGATTGTACAGGTACAGAATTTTTCCAAAGAGGATATGTTCAAGAAAAGGCTTCTGATATTGATACCGTTCTATGTGTTGCGATATGAGAAAGACATAAAAGCTGGAAAAAATGAAATCTTGGGCAAACTCAAGAAGGAATATGAATATATTAAAGAACAGCTTATTACAGAAGGAAGTTCCATAAATGAGCCAAGGGTGTATTATGATCTTGCTTTATTGTCGCAGAAAATTTTAGACTATATAGGAAAAGGCAATGAAGAATATAAGGAAAGGATGGGAAATATTATGGGTGGAGTCATATTAGAGATGGAATCAGATAAGATATGGGATAAGGCATGGAATACGGCATGGAATACGGCATGGAATAAATCGGGTCAGTACGCAGATTCGCGCCGACAGATATTATGCGTTGATAATATGGTGAAAAAAATGAATATGTCTTTAGAAAAGGCATGTGAAATTCAGAACATTACTGTAGATGATTATCAAAATGCAATAAAATTTGTTCATGAGATAGAGGAAAACGGAATGTCTAGGGCAGATAATTTGTAGAAAGATATGAGAAGTAGCGTGACCTTATTTTGACCTTGAAAAATCTGGAACAAGCTGCTTTTAAAGAATAAATGGAATAAAATTTGCTTCAAAAGCCTCGCCTTTGCTGAACATCATGCGCTTGCCGGAAGGCGAGGCGTTTGCCCTGGCATATAAAATAGCTGGGCAGAACAAGGATACTACTGCATTCTACAGATTTTGGGAATTATTATCCAAGGCGCTTACAAACGGACAAGCTATTATACGCACGATTTGTAGAACTCGGTGGTAAACCTTTGCAGGAACACCCTCTTTCATTTGTCCTACAAGGAAGTGCTTATCTGAACGATTGGTTTAATAATGGAATTGTTACAAAGATACCACTAAATCGTATTTCTTCATCATTATATAGAAGTGCAGGTCTGGGATGACGAATGCGTAAGAACATGAATAATTTGATATTAGTATCTCCAACAAAAGAGCATGAATCGCAAGTAATGGAATTCTGTGAAGAAATGCTGAAAAACGGCGAGGGCTTTTATGGGTGTTCTGGTTTAAATAGTGTGTCTAGCTATGACGAATGACTGGGTTATGAGGGAAGATTTAAACGTCTTGGTTGGACTCCGTCTGCTATAGTGTTCGGCCATCGGAGCGCAAAAAAGGTTATGCCTGTCAAATGTTGTTGGTTGCTATGTGCCGTATTTTTGTAGAAAACAGAGAATAAAAGTGATATGATCTATGTAGTGTTCTAAGGAGAATAAAGGCATGGAATATACATTTGAAACAGAGCATCTGAGGATTAGAAAATTTAAGATGGAAGATGCCAAATGCTTATACGAAAATCATTTGGAAGAAGAAGTAAAAAAATGGATCCCAAATGAAAGCTATGCAGATTTGGAAGAAGCCCAAGAGGCGGTCAAATTCTATGTAGACTGTGTGAATGGCAGACATTTACCATATGTATTCGCTGTTGAACTGAAAGAAACAGGTGAATTGATAGGCGATACGGGTGTAAATGAGGTTGAAGGAAATCCCAATGAGGTAGAAATAGGTTATGGGATATGTAAGAAGTATAGCGGGAACGGATATGCGGCTGAATTATTAAAAGCTATGACAGAGTTTATAACAGGAACTTTTGGAGTAAACGTTTTATATGGACGTGTTATGGCTGGGAATAATGCCTCTGTGAGAGTTCTCCAAAAGAATGGTTATGAATTTGTTAAGGAAGAATTTGGGGCGGAAGATGACCCTTATGGTAACGGAATGTTGGTCTATAAGAAAGAATGTTAAACCGGGATTGCTGGAGGCGTGGTTATGAATTTCATTGATACAATAGATGACTTATTTAATATGCTTGACAGGTATACAGAAGGGGTAGATTGGGATAATTTTTATATTAAACGGGATAAGCCTGCCCCATTTTTAAAGTATAATAAACTGCCGGATAAATGTGTTGTTGATTTTATAAGAGGGCATGATATTAAAAATGCTTGTGAATTTGGCTGCGGAGAAGGGCGCAACGCAATTTATCTTGCTAAAAATGATGTTGATACAGAAGCATATGATCTCTCAGAGATTGCAATAGAAAATGCAAAAAGGAACGCGAGAGAAAGTAAGGCGGATAAAGTAGCCTTTAAAGCAGGGAATATTTTTGCATTAGATTTCGCAGATAAGAAGTTCGGTTTGGTAATAGACAGTGGTATTTTTCACCATTTGCCGCCGCATAGGCGTTTACAATATAGGGATATTGTATCGAGTATATTAGCAGAAAACGGTTATTTTGTTTTGTTGTGCTTTGCGGCAGGGGAAGATGGCGCTGATGAAGTAGATGATTATGAGTTTTACAGGAGCAGGCAAACAGGAGCCGCATTTACGGAAGAAAGATTGAAAGTGTTTTGGGGAGAAAAATTCGATATTGTAGATTTGCGGAAAGGAGAGAATATTGCAGATGGCCAAATGTGGGAGAGTGAGTATTTATATATATGTTTGTTCCAAAATGTAAAAGGATAGGGAAGAGATGATGGGGTATAAAATACGTGCATTAAAAAAATGGGTCCAAGAATACTTTTGCCCATGCAAGATAGCGGGCATATAGAATTCTGTATGGGCAACAGACCAAGATTTAGGGAGACAAGATAACGTGAATACACCAACATTGGAAACAGAACGCTTGCTTTTAAGGAGATTTACGGAAAGAGATATGGAAGCTCTTTTCTTAATTTTGAAAGATGAAGAAGCCAATAGATTTTTGCCCTGGTATACCTTGAAAAGCCTTGAAGAAACAATAAAGTTTTATGAAGAAAGATATGCTTTAAAATATGGATTCCCACAAGGCTATGCGTATGCAATCTGTTTGAAAGAAAATAATTTCCCAATTGGTTACGTCAATGTCAGCATGGAAGAAGATCATGATTTTGGTTATGGGCTCCGTAAGGAATTTTGGCACAGGGGAATTGTTACAGAAGCAGGTAAAGCAGTAGCCGGACAAGTTAAAAAAGATGGACTGCCTTATATTACGGCGACACATGATAGGAATAATCCAAGGAGCGGCAGCGTTATGCAAAAGGTAGGTATGAGATACTGTTATTCCTATGAGGAACAATGGCAGCCAAAGGATATTCCTGTCATATTCAGGATGTATCAACTCAACTTTGATGGTAACGACGGTTTTGTGTATAAGAAATATTGGAATATGTATAGCAATCATTTCATTGAAAATGCAGGGCCAAAAATGTAAGCTGGAAGGGCAAATATAAATGGGACAGGGAAGAATTATTGTAATAACTGGATTGCCAGGAACTGGAAAACAGGGGGCAAGTGGTATGGCCCAATTGGCCAACCGGACTTTGGAGGAGGAACCGTATGATTGTTTTGATAATGGGAGCGTCACATACAGGGAAGACAGTACTTGCCCAGAAATTACTTGAAAAATATAAATACCCGTATCTGTCAATAGACCACTTAAAGATGGGGCTTATCCGCAGCGGAAACACTACCCTTACCCCTATGAGTGATGACAAAGAGCTGACGGATTATTTATGGCCAATTGTGTGTGAAATGATTAAAACAGCTATTGAGAATAGTCAAAATCTCATTGTTGAAGGGTGTTATATTCCTTTTAGCTGGCGGGAAGATTTTGGGCCGGAGTATTTAAAAAACATAAAATATTTTTGCTTAGTTATGAGCAATAAATATATCACCAATCATTTTAATGACATCAAAAAGTATGCAAATGCTGTAGAAAACAGAATGGAAGATGGGAGCTGTACAATAGAAACAGTGCTTAGGGATAATGCCGAAATTTTGGAGCAGTGCCGGAACTATAATGTCAATTATCTCCTGATTGACGATGAATATCAAGTTGACATTGAACTATAAACGGCAGGGAGGGAATGTGTGCAAATCCAATGCCCCAAAGGATATGCTAACATCTGCAAAACCATTCCGGGAAGAAAAGCGCTTATAAAAATCTAAGCGCTTTTCCGGGAACCATGGCTGTTAAGGGCCGGGGCACATATTATGCACCATAATAGTGTTGGATCGCGTGGGCAACAAATTCTGAACATCCTTCCCCGAACTGGCTGTCGGTTGCTTCTGCAAGTTTTCCCTTCTGCATATATTCTTTTGCCAGATCCAGCAGGATATTCCTTGCATTATCAAGGGCAAACATTGTTTTGTAATTTTTTGCAAGCATTTCAACAGCGGAATGTGCCATATCCATATTGCCGGCTTTTTTTGCCGCCATAAACTGTTGGTAGATTTTGGAATTTTCCTCCTGCTCTTGTTTTATTTCTCCGTTATTCCCGGTTGACTGCATAACTGCTCCTATTGCTTTTTCTTTACTGCCATACCACTTCAATAAGTCTGCGGCAGCCTGCTCATTTGCAAAGCCGGAGAGCAAGTGCTCTTTGTATTTATCCTTGCTCCCGTATACTTGCACCTGTCTGTCAAGGTGTTCTTTTGGCATACACTCTAAAGTATGGTTTACCATTTTCTCTGCTTCTTCGTTGCTAAATGCACCAAAACTCATAGTATGGACTCCTTTCATCACATCTGTTATTAATTCAATAATCCCATTTAACCGATTCCGTTTTCGTTCCAAGAAAGATTTTTGGGCTGATAAAGCCTGCTCTTTGTCATAGCCAGGGTTATCCATGATTTTTTTAATGTCCATCAATGGAATTTCCATTTCCCGGAAGAACATAATTTCCTGCAACTTTTCTAGCGCTTTATTATCATAAAGCCGATAACCGGATTTGGTTAATTCCGTTGGCTTTAATAGGCCGATTTTATCGTAATATCTTAATGTCCTTATGCTGATTCCGGTTATCTTTGATACCTCTTTAACGGTTTTCATATTTCCCTCCTTTTAGTATTATCGTAAACCATTACGTAAGGGGAGAGTCAAGAACCAATTTTTGTGACAATTTGGTTAAAATATCGACAAAATCCTGAGACTGGTATATAATGAAAACGATGTATCAACCGGGCTTTAAACAGATTGGGAAGGAGTGGCGAAAAAACTCAAAAAAAGATTCAAAGTGACAGAATATGTCTTTTTAGTATGATATAATGTCTAACATGGAAAAACATGGAGGAGCTTAACAAAAGAGTGACAATAACATAAAACTGGAGGGGCTTGAAATGATTTTAAAAGACTATAAACAGAACAAAAAACAAGTACTTGCTATATTTGATGAGTATGCAAGGTTAAGTAAGGCAGTGGGAAAAGAGGTAGACGAAAGTATAAAGGAGCAGGCGGACAAGATTAAAAATGAAATTTTCAATCTCATGATTCTTGGCGAGGCAAAAAGCGGGAAGTCCACATTTATAAATGCGTACTTAGGAAAAGAGGTTGTCCCTATGGACGTAAGGGAGTGTACAAGCGCAATTATTAGGATCCGCCGTGGGGATAAATTTGAGCTTGTTGCGAAGTCTGCTGCTGGCGGGAAGTCAACAATCACAGGTTATGATAAAATAAAGGAATTTTTGAAGAGCCATGCGGCTATCTCTGACAAATACAGGAATATACCAATTACGACAATTAACAATGAGCTGTTAATCAAATATAAGGGAAAGGAGATACCTGGGAAGATAATGGATTCGTTTCTTCAAGAAGAAGCGAAAGATAATTATTATAATTTGGATACCGGGGAGTATAACAGGCTTATCCGGAGGTATGTGGCTGAAAATGCAAAAGATTGGGGAAGGATTATTGTGGAAATTGATATTACCTATCCTCTTCCGGAAGAAATGCAGGGCATTACAATCATTGACAGCCCGGGTGTCGGTGCCGGTGGCAATGTTGGGAGGGTTGCGGAAGACTACATCTCACAGGCCAATGCAATCATATTTGTGAAGTCATTGTGCGGGCAGGCTTTGAGCACCGTATCGTTTTTGAATTTTCTCAGGAATAATTGTACCAACCGCAAAAAAGAGTCCCTGTTTTTGGTTTTCACCGGCAAATCAAATCTGCAGGGTGCGGAATTTGAGAGCCTGAGGGAACAGGCTGTCGATATGTATAAGAATGACATCGGACAGGAGAAGATTATTTGTGTTGATAGTAAGGTCCAGCTATTCCTTAATAAATGCAGGGAACTTGGGACGGAAGAGAAAATAGATGATTTTTTTGACCGGCTGGATAACGCCGGGGATGATTTTGCCCCGGCAAGCAAACGTTGGCTTAAATCAAAAGGGGATATCACAAAATTTGAAGAGTCTATGGAAGAGCTTTCAAATTTTAACAGCATACAGGCGGCCATAGAAAAATTTGCAAGGGTTGCAAATTACCTACAGCTAATTGATTTCCTGGATAATTTGGAAAAAGAATGTACAAGGTACCGTGGCATTTATTCTGAGGCACTTAAGGTGGCCGAAGAGAATGTAGACGACCCGGTTGCATTAGAGGACAGGATCAGGGAGAAGAAAAACGAAATTGATGAAGTATATTCCAAAATAACAGAGGGGATTATGGAAATATACAAAAGATATACCGATAACATAAATGGCGAAGGCGTCATAATGAATGAAGCTACAGCCAAGCAGAAGGAGTATGAAGGTGAACTTGAAAATTTTCGCCGCCTTACCGAAAGCCAGATAACGGACTCGACTTTTAGCTCAATGAAAAAAATGACTTTGGATGCCATTGATGATACCAAGGATTTTCGCAGGCAGATGGCAGATAGGGTGATAGAAGAGTGTAACCAAAAGTTAATTCAATATACAGACGATCCATCCCAAATTCCAGCGGAGGCATATATACCCAATTTTACGGAATCAGATTTTGATTCCATTGATAAAGATGCAAAGAAGCAGACATCCGGGTATAATGAGGTGGAGGAGGGCTGGACGTTTAAGTCGGTGTCAAGAGTACCTTATCACCACTTGAGGGAGCATGTTAAACTGGTGGCTGAAAGTATCCACAAGAGGCTTAATGATGATATTATCCCTAAAATGACAGACAATGTTGTTAATTATGTAACAAATTGTACAGAAATCTACAGGGATAAGCTGAAGGAACATAAGGTTGAGCTGGAAGAAGAATACCAAAAATTGTTAGATGACAGGGACAGCAACGAAAAGCTCAGGGCAAATGTGGCAGACCTCAAAAAAAAGGTAACCATTGTAGAAGGGCAGTTGGGTTCAATTACTGGGATGAAGGAGGAATTAAAAAGCTATGTTGGAGAATAATGACAGGAAAAAAATTGAGGACTATATCAATAAGCTGTTAAACGCTATATACTCAGATATCAGGAAGGACATGGATAATGGGAAGGGCAGCCGCGAAGTGATTGACAGTGCCATAAATTTGACAGTAAACAAGCTTACGCCAGAAAGTAAGATGATATTATCCAGCGCATACAATATGATGATGGAGAAAACTCTTGCGAAAACAGCCTATCAAAATGCACAGAACAAAGCTGCTTTTTATTCGAAGGACATTTTAAAACAATTAAATTCAAAGTTTTCATTTGACGTCCCAAACCATATTGATTATGAGGAAACCAGGAAACTATTGAATAAATGGATAGCATCAGGGGCTATTGTGGTGGCTGGGGGAGTTATAAGCATACCCGCTAAGAGCTTTACGCCGATAGCTATTGCAACAGTTATTGCCGGGATAATGCTTTTCCTGCTAAAAGGCCAAGCCGTAAAGACGGAAAGTGATATTGAGCATGTGATAAAAGATTACCTTAAAAATGTTAAGGACTCCCTTATGGCATGGATGAAGGAGATAGAAAATTTCTATGATGAGGAAGTAGCTAAGCTTGAAAAGGAGTTGGATAAATAATGGATGATCATTTACCTGCAAGCCAGGAACAAAAAATGGACGGGCAATTCAAGAAGGATTCTGAGGATATAGGCCTTTATGCTGCAGATTTTATTACAACTTATTTCCCTTCGTATGGTTATACAAATGAAATGGCCATAGCAACACAGCAAGAGGCATCCCTGGAATTGCTTAATACATTTAGGTTTTACAGAATATGTGAGTGTACCGTTTATGATGTAGAAGATAAGTTTGCCTATTTTGCTGAAAAGATGAAAAAATTGTTTACCACAGCGTATGCAATAAAGCAGGAGGTTTGCTATGGTATTGTAAGTAATCATGGTAAAACAGCGCTTGTGCTTGGGGTCCAGCCCAAGTCAGATGATGTGGCTATTAAAGTTATTATACAGGGGCTGCTTCCGGGAATCAAAATAGAGGAATTTGATGAAAAGTTTTCAAATTCCTGTGATTTGGATGGTGTGGATAAGGACAGGTTTGTAGGGTGCATAAGCGGCGTCCCTGCACTGAAAATTGATGGCGAATATCAGAATAAGGATTTATCGTCCTTAATGAGGAGCCTCAATGGACAGAATTATACGATAATGGTATTATGCCGGCCTGTAAATGAGGATGAAATTCAGGAAAAAATTAATAAAGCCATTGAGATACAAGATAAATGTTTTGCCATATCCAAACGTACACTTTCATTGCAAAGTGGGGAATCTCACGGGGAAACACATACTAACAGCTTTAATGAAACAAAGGGTGAAAATAAGGGCAAAGCATATGGAATAAATGTATCTGGCGCCCTCCCGCTTGCAATAGCCGGTGCCGCAATAGGGTCTGTGCTCCCTGTTGTCGGGACGGCGATAGGGGCCATTGGCGGTGGGCTGATTGGGCTGTTTGTGGGGAAACAGCTAGGCTTTAATTCGAGCACGAGCAAAGGGACAACCCATAGTATATCAAAAGGATATAGTGACGCTGTAACAAAGACCATTACCAGCAATGAGTCGATTTCGCTGGAGGTGCAAAATGGTTTTGCCATAGAATTGATGAAAATGGCAGAATCCATGGTCCAGCGCCTAAAGAGCGGGCGGAGTATTGGCATGTGGAATTCTGTTGTGACATACTCTTCTGACAGTAAGATTGCAAGCGAAATTATTAAAGGGAGCTTGTACAGCGAAATTGCTTCCGGGCTTCCCGAGGTGCTCCCGCCGGTAGTTTTTTCATACATAGATAGCTGTAAAGGAAGTAATAAGCCGGCATCCAAAATCCATACGCAGCAATTGATGATCCCGAAAGGATTTTTCGACGGGGAATGCGAGAGCCCCTTAATGAGCCTGGTAACATCAGAGGAATTGTGCGGAATATGTACAATACCCGTAGGCAATACAATCGGATTTGAGATTAAGGAAGAAAAAGGATACTCATTAAATTCTGATTTTGGCAATACGGATAAGGCATTGGGAAAGGTCTGTGAGTATGACAGGCCATTGCCAAATGTTGATTTCGGGTTTGCTGACGATGATTTAAATAAACATACTTTTGTGTGCGGCATCACAGGAAGCGGTAAGACAAATACTGTAAAATCTCTTTTGGTGGGGACGGATAAGCCTTTTATGGTTATTGAACCGGCCAAGAGGGAATATAGAAACATAGAAAAAGAGGTCCACGTGTATACCCTTGGGAGGCCGGAGATTAACTGCATGAAGTTAAACCCTTTTTATATCCTGCCAGGAATAAGCCCCCAGCAGCATATAGATATGCTGAAAGATTTATTCAGTGCCTCATTTGCCTTTTACGGGCCCATGCCATACATAGTGGAAAAATGCTTATGCAGTATTTATACGAAAAAAGGATGGAATTTGGTACTTGGGTTTCACCCAGGCCTGATTAACAGCAGAAGCCAGGAGGATTTTTTCAGCCAGGAAAAAATAGAAAAACAATATAATATTTTGTCCCATAGATTTTTGTTCCCAACCATGCAGGATTTAAAGGATGAGGTGGATTATTATATTGAAAATGAAATGGCTTATGAAGGGGAGGTTAAGGGAAATATCCGCAGTGCGATTAAGGCAAGGATTGACAGCCTGTGCGTTGGTACAAAGGGCTATATGTTTAACACCCATGATATTGTTGATTTTGGCAGGTTATTAGAGTCTAATTCCGTGGTTGAACTTGAAGGGCTGGCTGATGATGCGGATAAGGCGTTTGCTTTGGGACTGCTGATTATTTACATTAATGAATTCCGGCAGGTAAAAAAAGCAATTGACACATTCCAGGGATTGAAGCATCTGCTTGTCATAGAAGAAGCCCACAGGCTGTTAAAGAATGTTTCTGCTGAGGGAAATGAGGATCTGGGTAATCCGAAGGGAAAAGCAGTTGAACATTTTTCGAATATGCTTGCTGAAATGCGTTCTTACGGCCAGGGGGTTATTGTGGCCGAGCAGATACCAGCCAAGCTGGCCCCGGATGTTATTAAAAATTCATCCAATAAAATTATACACAGGGTTGTTGCCAAAGATGACCAGGATATCATTGCAAACACTATCGGGGTATATCCGGAGGATGCGATCTACCTTGGCAACCTCAAGACGGGATTTGCTTTGTGCCATAAAGAAGGAATGGTACAGCCTGTTATTGTGCGGGTCAATAAGGCTGGGTCAGAAAATATTTCTGATAAACGCCTGTATGATAATGGTTTGGAAAAAAAGATGTTTGCAATTAATAAGAGTATTTTAGAAAGCAATCTCTCAAAGGAAATTTCTGTATGGGCTGTTAAAACATTAGTATCATTGATGCGGGGGATAGGGCCGGAGAAGATATATGATGGTTTGGGTTTAGCGGTTGGGCAAATCAGCCATATGATTTCATTGCGTACAATTACTTTGGTTCCCAGAGTGGATAAAAGAAAATGTATTATTGGCAGTATCTGTGATGGGATTATTTCCCTGATGATTTCAGGAGTTTTTTCTATTAACAGCCTCCCATCTGACGATTTTGTAAAATTGGTGAGAGATTGCCTGGAGGTACCTACAAAGGATAGGCTGGCTGCTATAAACAGACAACTGGAGGTTTATTACAGAAGGAAACCTGAAAATGCAGCAGTGGAAATTATAGCAGGGTTAATAGCAGGAGAATACAAAAAGGGCTTTAATGTTACTGATTTTATGAATGATTTTTCCTTAAATGATGATAAATTATCTGTGGATGTCCAGGATTATTTGGAAAGGAAGGTGGTCTGATGGCTGTTTTGGAGAAACTGGCAGCGGTTGCCGGGAAGCAGGTTACTGTTGAAGCAGAGAGCCTGAACAAGGGACTGGAAAACCTAAAGGGCAATCTTGAAGGGAAGCTGAAGGAGATAGAAAAAGGACAAGTTGAAAATGTAAAATCCTATGGGGATGCGGTTTTGCTGAAACTTGATGAAATAAAGAACCTAACGCCTGAACAGTTGAAAGAAAAAATGAATGAATCTTTAGGCAATTATAATTCAGAAGGGGCATCAGGGCCTGATGAAGGTGACGGGAAACAGGAAGGGCTGACGGATGAGGAAAAGAAAAAAATCAAAGAGGAAACAGGCTGGCCGGATGAGGTTATTGATGCAATAGGTTCGTTTGAAGAGTATAGGGTATATAAGGATGCAGGCCTTGTGGAATCGGAAATCAATGGGAAGAAATGCCTTATCCGGGATGACATTGATTGGGAACAAAAAGATGCAATGGGACGGACGAATAAAGAACGTGCGCAGCAGGGGCTGTCACCCATAAATAAGGAGGGGAAGGTAATTGAGCTGCATCATATCGGGCAGCATGCGGGCAGCCCCCTGGCCGAACTTAAAACAGAAGAACATCGTGGAAAGGGCAATGATGCGGTTCTCCACAACAAGTCAAAAGAGACTGAAATTGACAGGCAGGTGTTTCAGACGGAAAGGGCCGGGCATTGGCAGGCCAGGGCAAATGAAGGAGGTAATTAGAGATGGGCATCATAGATGAAATTAAAAATATCCCAAATCTTTATCATGTGAAGGGGTGTACAACAAGCCAAATTAAGGAAGCACAGAAGGAGCTGGGAATCATATTTCCGGAGGAATTCATCGATTATGTGAAGGAATATGGCGCAATCAGTTTTTATGGCACTGAATGGATGGGGCTAAATGTGGAGGGATACCTTAATGTAGTAGAGGCCACAAGGCAGGAAAGGGAAATGAATGATCATTTCCCCAAGGATTGTTTTGTGATAGAAAATCAGGGCATTGAAGGATTGGTGGCTGTAGTTGATGAGAAGGGGCTGGTATATAACCTGCAGTATGATAAAAAAGAATTCATATGTAATTCCCTTTCCGATTATTTGCGTATGTGTGGGAACAGGGCGGCAAATAAGTGAGAGGTAAAGCAATGGGAGTATAAAGTCCGTTTTACAGGACTGGAAATAGTTTATAATGGAATTAGGAAAAGCGGGGGCCTTTCTTAATTCCATTTTTTATTACAATAAGCCGGATCGCGGAGCGTGACGGCGTTTGTTCCAATAAGCCGATGTGGTATCCTTTGTTTTTCATGGGGGTGGGGGGCTGGCGGGTTTTGCCGTTAGTTCCACAGGGGATGCACTATTTGTCCAATGGACAAAACGGTGTTGCCATAGTAAACTATAGCGAACGGTATAAGGAAAAGTTGTTTGCGGCTAAGGCGATATTTCCTGGCGGGATAGCCGCCGGGGCCAGACAAGGAGGAACCCATGGAAAGTGTAATTAACCTGAAGATTATACCCCAGAGAATTTCCTCTGCCGAGTGGGAAAATGTGTACCAGGAATCCCTCCGGCTGGTGGAGGCATATGATTTTATGGACAGGGTGGGTACAGTGCGCAATGGAAGGAAGTATTTTTATGCTGAGAAAACAAAGGACCGGGAAAATCTGGATGGGCGCGGCTGCCATGGCTGGCGTTCGGTAGGGGATATGCGGACAGGGGATAACACGGAGGAATATCTGCTGTTTGAGGATATCTGTGCCTATATGCCGGAAGATGGCGCGCAGGACGGCCAGGAGGATATCCTGCTGGATGGGCTTTGGGAAGGGAAGGGGGGCAGCGGCAGGAATCCCTCCTGCGGGAATATATGGGGAGGGAAATCCCAGGGGGAGGACAGCCACATTTACCTGCTGGCAATCGCCTGCCTCATATCCTACCGGCTGCCGGAGGCCGCCCTGGTATCCGGCGACATTTCAGCAGGGCAGTGCCGGAAGGCAGTGCGGTGGGCAAACCAGTATCTTGGGGAACCCATCGGGCTTCCGGTTACCGGGCAGAGGAAGCTGCTGGCAGGGCGGCTGAAAAGGTCCCCGCTGCCCAGGGAACGGCTGCCGGAAACATTTCTGGCACTGACACTGGAAGCGAAGGATGGGAAAATGGGGGAATTTCTGAGGGAAGAGTTTGGCGAAGGCCTGCTTTTGGCTTATTACAGGAAGCAGTTTTTGCAGTATAAGGCCAGCCAGAGGGGATTTGCCTTCCTTCTGAAGGAATATCTGGAAATGGGGTTTGGTTTCCGGGAGCTGTGCCAGATGGCGGTAAGCGCCCCGGATGGCATGAGGGTACAGCCGGAAGATTTTTTAAGGCGAGTGGTGGAATCAAAGCTGCATATTAAAGAGAAGGAAACCTATGACTTTACCAAAACGTCCAGGGAGCGTGGGGCGGATGAGGGGGTGGACGATATCAAGAGGCTGTTTGCGAAAACCCTGGGACTGATTTGCGGGGCGGAAAACCGGAATGTAAACGCCTTTTATCCCCTTGAAAGTATCCGGGCGGACTGCAAGGCGGCTTTTGGGCAGGCATGTGATGTGGACAGGCTCCTTGGGCAGCTGCTGGAGGAAGAGAAAGAAGGGTTTGTGGGAACCGGCCTGCAGGCTTTGCTCTACGACGGGGCTGACAGTATCTTCCGGCAGGAGGTGTCCAGGGCCAGGAAGGAAATGGAGGCAGGGAAAAAGTATGACGTTACCACTTACCGGGAGATGGTTGATTTCGTCCCGGGATGCCGGGTACGCCCGGAGCTGGAAAGGGACCTGGTGAAAAACCTTCAGATGATACAGTACTTTGCGGAAGGGGATTTTGAGGAATTCCGGAGGCTGGACAGAATTGGGAGGGAAAATTATTTTATAGAAAATAACCGGTTTATTTTACTGCGCCGGGAGGTATGGGAGCGGATTTTCGAAAAAGTCATGGACGATGCCTATATCATACGGTTTTATGGGATGTTTGGCGTAAATTGCCTGGAAAGGGATGGTTATTGGTTCTGTAAGAACATGCTGGCCAGCCTTCAGGCATTTGATTACTATTGGGACAGGATAAGCTGAAGGAAGGGGACTTATTATGATTACATATAATTCATATCCCTATATTGATTTGGTCAAGACGGGCGGGCATTTAAAAAGGCTGGTAAGGAGGAGGCGGTATTCGGTGAGGGAGATCCAGGCGCTTTTGCATTTGTCCTGCCCACAGCCGGTCTACCGGTGGTTTAAAGGGCAGGCGCTGCCCTCGGTGGACCATTTGTATGTGCTTTCGAAGCTTTTGGGGGTGCATATGGAGGAACTTGTGGTGCCGGGGAAGGAAGAGCCGGAGGGAGAGGCATTAAGGAGGCGGCAATATTTATTATTCCAGGAAGAGAGGGAGAAGCAGATAATGCGTTATTGGAAGAGGGTGCAGCAGGCGGCTTGATGGCCCTATAGGGCATTTGATGCGTCAAAGGCGGCAGGATAGGCAGGGGCCTATTGCCGCCTTTTTTGTGGTATGCTATTTTAAAAGCAGATATGGATGGAGGAGTGTGGGAAGTGAAGATTGTAATCAATGTCAATGAAGAGGCCACAGATTTGGAAATTGCCATATCCTGCAGCCGCCTGACGCCGGAGATAGAGAGGATCCTGGCAACCCTGAGGATCCTGGAGAAGCAGCTAATGGTGAGCAGGGAGGGGGAAACCTATTTGCTGGACGTATCCAAAGTGGTTTATCTGGAGTCAGTGGACAGAAAAACTTTTGTATATACGCTCCGGGAGGTTTATGAGTCCAGCCTGAAACTCTATGAGCTGGAACAGCAGCTTGGGGAATGCGGTTTTTTCCGGGCCAGCAAGTCCTGCCTGGTCCAGCTCCGGTTTGTCAGGTCCCTGCGGGCAGACCTGGGAAGAAAAATCAAGGTAACGCTGGAGAACGGGGAGCAGATTATGGTTTCCCGGATGTATGCCGAGGAATTGAAGAAAAAGCTGGGGGTGAAATAATATGGAAGAGAGAAAAACAGTGTTCGACTATATGGGCAGGGTGTTAGAAACCTTTGGGTTTTCTGTGGCCATACTGAATATTTTCTGCCTGATATTTGGGGAGGAGGCGGAAGGGTTTTCCACCATATTTTCCCTGGGGAAGAGGGGTCTTAGCGTTGCCACTATGGGGCAGTTTTTTTCAGCCTCAGTGTGGGTGGTGGCGGCCAGGTTTGTTTTTTTTACGGAGACAGTGATCAAAAGGATGTCCTTGGTGCTGCGGACCGTTTTGATGGTTGCCGCTGTGTTGGCGTCCACCGGGATCCACATTTTGGCGTTCCGGTGGTTTCCGGTGGATATGTGGATTCCCTGGCTGGCATTTTTGGTATGCTTTGGCATCTGTTTTGCCGTCAGTGTGGTGGTCACGGCTTTCAGGGAAAGGATGGAAAACAGGAAGATGGAGGAGGCCCTTGCCCGCCTGAAGGAGAAGTAGTGAGAAGGGAACTGGGACAGAAGGAGGTCATGGAGATGGCATATGCAGTTGAAATTAAGGGGATCAGACAGAAATTTGGGGAGAAGGAGGTTTTAAAGGGGATTAACCTGAAGGTTTTGAAAGGGGAGATTTTCGGCCTGTTGGGGCCTTCGGGGGCAGGGAAGACCACATTGGTCAAGATCCTGACAGGGCAGCTTGGGCCAAGCGCAGGGAGCCTTCAGTTTTTTCAGGGGGAGGGGAGGGACTGCCGGAGATATGGCATGATGATGGACAATTTCGGGCTTTATGAGCGTCTTTCCTGTTACGACAACCTGAAGCTTTTTGCCAGGATATACGGTGTCCCCAATAAGAAAATTGACGAAATTTTAAAGAAAGTGGGATTGGAGGAGGACAGAAAATGTCCTGTATCCAAACTGTCAAAGGGGATGCGCGGGCGGCTTTCCCTGGCAAGGGCGCTGATGCATGGGCCAAAGCTGCTTTTTCTGGACGAACCCACCAGCGGCCTTGACCCTGTTACCGGGGCCTGGATCCACAATCTGATATTAGGGGAGCGCCAGCGGGGGGCAACCATATTTCTCACCACCCATAATATGGAGGAGGCCCATAAGCTCTGCGGCCATGTGGCGCTGTTATGCCAGGGCAGTATTGTGGAGTATGGGAATCCGGAGGAAATCTGCCGGAAATACAATCACCAGAATAAACTGCACATCAGGCTGCGGGACGGGCAGTGTGTGGAGCTTCCCAACGGGAAAGAGGCTGCGGAGGCGGTAAGGGATTACCTGGCGGAGGGCCTGGTGGAAACCATCCACTCTACGGAGCCAAGCCTTGAAACTGTATTTATGGAGCTCACAGGAAGGAGATTGGAGGAAGGATGAAAAATGTCAATGCGGTTTTTCAAAAACAGATTAAGGACACGCTGAAAAATAAAGAAATATTTATCCAGTTTGTACTCTTCCCGGTAATGGCAGCGGTGATGAAGAATATGGTGAAGGTGGAGGGGATGCCGGAAAATTATTTTGTGAATCTGTTTGCGGCCATGTATACAGGCATGGCGCCGCTGGTTGCCATGGCGGCGGTGATTGCCGAGGAAAAAGAAAAAAACACCCTGCGGGTGCTGATGATGTCCGGCGTAAAGCCCTGGGAATACCTGTTAGGGGCAGGGAGCTACATCTGGGCGGCATGTATGCTGGGAGCCTTTGCCTTTGGGCTGCTGGGGGAATACCAAAAGGGCGCGCTGGGCGCTTTTGTGCTGGTAATGGGCACGGGGATATTGGTATCTGTTTTCCTGGGGGCGGCCATTGGGACCATAAGCAGGGGGCAGATGATGGCAACCTCCCTTACAGTGCCGGTGATGCTAGTGCTCTCTTTCCTGCCCATGATTGCGTCTTTTAATGAAAAGGTAAGCGCTGCTGCAAAGTTTATCTATTCCCAGCAGATCAGCCTGCTATTAGGGAAGGTGGGCAGCCTGCACCTTGGTTTTGAAAATATTTTTATAATCGGTGCCAATATGGCGGCAGCTTTATTGGTTTTCGGGTACGCCTATAAAAAATGCGGGCTGGCATAAGAAGGGGGGGGGCTGGGGCAGGGTTACCCTGGCCGCAGCTCCCCATCTGCCGGGTACAGCTCCGGGCAGCCTTCCTGGCAAAGGGCCAGTATGCGCTGGTTTTTGCTTCCCCTGAAAGGCAGGCTGATATCATAAAGCTCTTCCACAAATTCGCCGTCTACCAGAACGTCAATGTAGCTGAGAAATTCCCCTGTAACCTCGCAGTGGGCCCGCCCTGCCGGGCTTAAAAGGTCCGTTTCGTAGGTGTAGCCTGTGTAGCACCAGATATTTTTTTCCGGGAAACGCTCTTTCAGCAGCCGGGCCAGGGGGAGCAGCGCCCGCTGGGAGGGAGGCTCCATGGGTTCTCCCCCCAAAAGGGACAGGCCGCTGATATATTTAGGGGCCACGGAGGACAGGATGGTTTCTATGGTCTCCCCGGTAAATTCACTGCCATATTGAAAGTCCCAGGCAATTTCATTAAAGCACCCTTTGCATCTGTGGGTGCAGCCGGATACAAACAGGCTGGTCCTCACCCCGGTGCCGTTTGATATGTCATAATACTTGATATTTGCATATTTCATAGTTATTTCTTATCAGTTCCTTATAAATGCAGTACCCGTTCTTTGATTTCCTGGGTGCGTCCCTGGTTCCAGAACTGGGTCCCGATGTAGCCGCAGGTTCTTCTTGCCACATTCATTTTGGCCTGGTCTTTGTTCTTGCATTGGGGGCACTCCCAGATAAGCTTTCCGTGGAGGTCTTCCATAATCCGGATTTCCCCGTTATACCCGCACACCTGGCAGTAGTCGCTTTTGGTGTTCAGCTCTGCATACATGATATTGTCATAAATGTGCTGCATTACCGCCAGGACAGCTTCAAGGTTATTTTGCAGGTTAGGCACTTCCACATAGCTGATAGCGCCCCCCGGGGACAGCTCCTGGAACTGGGCTTCAAAGGAAAGCTTGTCAAAGGCGTTCATCGGTTCGCTTACATGCACATGGTAGCTGTTGGTGATATAATTTTTATCCGTTACGCCGGGGAGGATGCCAAACCGTTTTTGCAGGCATCTGGAAAACTTATAGGTAGTGGACTCCAAAGGCGTCCCGTAAAGGCTGAAAGCGATATTGGTTTCCTCCGCCCATTTTTGGCAGGTGCGGTTTAAATGGCCCATAACCTCCAGGGCAAAAGGCGTTGCCTCCGGGTGGGTGTGGGATTTGCCTGTCATATACCGGACACATTCGCAAAGCCCTGCATAGCCCAGGGAAATGGTGGAATATCCCCCATAAAGGAGCCTGTCAATGGTTTCCCCCTTTTTCAGCCGCGCCAGGGCGCCGTCCTGCCACAGAATGGGGGCTACGTCGGAGGGGGTGCCTTTCAAACGGTCATGGCGGCACATAAGGGCGCGCCTGCAAAGGGCAAGGCGTTCCTCCATGATCTGCCAGAATTTGCCCGGATCTCCCCCGGAAGAACATGCTACGTCTACCAGGTTTAGGGTCACCACCCCCTGGTTAAAGCGCCCGTAAAATTGGGGGCGGCCATCCTTGCCCTGGTAGACGGTGAGGAAGGAGCGGCACCCCATGCAGGGATAACAGTTGCCCTCTTTGAGTTTTTTGATGATCTTCTCAGAGATATAGTCCGGCACCATCCGTTTGGCGGTGCACCGGGCGGCCAGCTTTGTAAGCTCCCAATAGGGAGCCCCTTCCTGGATGTTGTCCTCCTCCAGCACATAAATCAGCTTGGGGAAAGCGGGGGTAATATAGATGCCCTGCTCGTTTTTCACCCCCTGGATGCGCTGGGAGAGCATTTCCCGGATGATCAGCGCCAGGTCTTCCCGGAGCTGCCCTTTGGGCACTTCGCCCAGGTACATAAATACGGTGACAAAGGGAGCCTGGCCGTTGGTGGTCATAAGGGTGATCACCTGATACTGGATCATCTGTACCCCCTGCTTGACCTCCCGCTTTACCCGCATTTCCGCCAGGCTGTTAACCAGCCCGTCAGGGGCCTCCATCCCCTGGGCTTCCAGGTCATGGCGCACCTCGGCGCGGAACTTTTCCCGGCTCACCTGTACAAAGGGGGCAAGGTGGGATAAGGTGATGCTCTGCCCCCCGTACTGGCAGCTTGCAATCTGGGCGATTGCCTGGGTGGCCACATTGCAGGCGGTGGAAAAGCTCCTTGGCTTTTCGATCATGGTTTCGCTGATGATGGTGCCGTTTTGGAGCATATCCTCCAGGTTTACCAGGCAGCAGTTGTGCATATGCTGGGCGAAATAATCCGCGTCATGAAAGTGGATCAGCCCCTTTTCATGGGCGTCTACGATATCTTCCGGCAGCAGGAAGCGCCTGGTGATATCCTTGCTCACTTCCCCTGCCATATAGTCCCGCTGGACGCTGTTGACAATGGGGTTTTTGTTGGAATTTTCCTGCAGCACCTCTTCGTTGTTGCACTCTAAAAGGGAGAGGATCTGTTCATCTGTGGAATTGGACTTGCGCACAAGCTCCCGTTTGTAGCGGTATGTAATATAATTTGCCGCCAGCTTATAGGTCTTTTGCTTCATGATCTCCTCTTCCACCATATCCTGGATCTCCTCCACATTGGGGCTGCGCCTTAGTTTTGCGCAAAGGCGGGTAACATTTTCAACCACAGTGCAGATCTGGGCACTGCCCAGCCGCTGGCTTTCCTCCACGGTGGCGTTGGCCTTTTTTACGGCCTCTTCTATTTTTACGGCGTTGAAGGCCACCTCCATGCCGCTTCTTTTGATAATATTCATAAACAATCACTCCTGTCCCTGTCTGAAAGCCGCCCGTTTTTTGCGGCGGGCCCATATAGGCCGCACACCGGTGGATGGGCTGCAGTTTACTATATGTTGTATGCCGCCATATTTTTGGGGGCGTATTTAGTATTTATTATAACGTATCCGGCAAAATAATCAAGTTTATTTCTCGCCATCGCCTAGGGATGGCCCTGGGCAGGTTTTGGGATATCCGGCAGAATGTGCAAAAAATTTGCCAGATGCCCTGAATTTTTGTATAATGTTAGATAAGATACGGGGGTGCCTGTAAAGAAAGGGTGCGCCGCTGGGGGGCGGCTGCAAAACAGAATCAACTGTTTTGCAGCCGCTTTTATATACAGGGGGACACCAGGGAAAGATGCCGGGGCGCTGAAAGGCAGGAAAGACGGAGGGAAATATGTTAAGGATAGCGGTATGCGACGATGTTCCATTTTATGTGGAAAAGTTGTCGGAAAGTATTAATGGCTGGGCCAAGCAAAGAAGGATGAATATCCAATTAAAAAAGTACAGGAACGGGGAGGAAGTACTGCTGGATTTTGAGGTGGACGGGGATTTTACGGCCATATTTATGGATATTGAACTGGGGGGTGTCAGCGGCATGGAGACGGCGGCACAGATCCGCCGGAAGAACCAGTGGGTGAGCGTTGTATTCGTCTCCCAGCATGAAAAGTATTTAAAGCAGATGTTTGAGCTGTATCCGTCCCAGTATATTGGAAAGCCCTTTTCCCGCAGGAAGGTGTATGAAGCCCTTGACCATGTGGTGGAGGACCAGCGGGTACGGTTTGAAAGCTATACCTTCCAGTATAACCGGACAACGTATACCGTCACTTTAAAAGATGTGCTTTATTTTGAAAGCCAGGGGCGGCGGGTAAAGGTGTGGATGGACGGCGGCAGGGAGTATGTTTTTTATGGGCGGCTGAACCTCCTGGAAGAGAGCCTGTCTGTATACAACAGCCGTTTTATCAGGATCCACCAGTCCTATCTGGTAAACGGCAGGCAGATCGAGCGGTTCCAGCCAGGCTTTGTAACTATGCGCAATGGCAGCAGCCTTCCGGTGAGCAGGGAGAGGAGATATGAAATTGGGCAGCTTTATTCAGATATTTTGTCACAAAATGCCAAAAATTACATTTAAAGCTGTTGTTTGTTACATTAACGGGAAAAATAAGGGGCAGAAATTATAATGAAACCAGAGCTTATAGATAAGCCAAAAATTTCTAATTATTTCTTATATAGGCAGGGGATCCCCTGCCTGTTGTCTGTGGCAGATACGGGAATTTATTAATATTTTGTAAAAAAATAGCAAAACTATAATTGATTAGATATATCATTTTTGCGGTTGGTTTTCGAACGAAAATTCTTTATATACAATAATTTTTGGACTTTATAGAAAGACAGGAGGATGCAGCTTGAAAGTAGATTATAAAGACCTGGGAGCAAGGATTAAAAAGAAAAGAGAGGAAGTGGGGATGTCTCAGGCAGAGCTGGCATCTTTGGCTGAACTTTCAACACAGCATATCAGCAATGTTGAGAATGCCAGAAGCAAGGTGGGGCTTGAAAAACTGGTGGTAATAGCAAATGTGCTGAACTGTTCTGTGGATGAGCTTTTGTGCGGCAGTATGAGGGCAGGCAGCCGGTCGGTATACAGTAATGAGATCGCAGAAATCATAGAAGAGTTTTCGGATGCGGAAATGCGCGTGCTTCCGGCTTTTTTAAGGAACCTTGACCATATGTACAGCCTGCTGAAACGCACCATGGATGAGGCTGTGAATGAATAAAAGGGAAAGGCAAAAAGAGCTATAGTTCGCAATGCCTTCTGTTTTAGAGGGTTTACAGGAAATGGCAGGTGCCCTATCATTTTATCTATATGCTTTGTGGGGACATACATATGGATAAGGGGTGAGGGGATGCTGAAGATAGCAATATGTGACAGTGAAAGCCAGTATGCGCAGGAACTGGGAAGATGCATAGGCACCTGGGCGGCCAATGCCGGGTACAACGTGAAGGTGAAGACATTCAGCCACGGGGACCTGCTTTTATCCTGCCTTCAGGAAAAGGGCATGTTCGATCTTATTTTTCTGGACATTGAAAAGGATACAGGGAGCGGCTTGCAGACAGCCGCCAGGATCAGGGAGAGAGACTTTATCACCTCCATTGTTTTTGTTTCCTGGTATGATTACTATAAAGAAGCATATGAAGCGCATCCTTTTTATTTCCTGCATAAGCCGGCAAACCCTGCGAAGGTGGGGGAAATCCTGGATGCCTATATGAAGATGAGGTATCAGGATATAGAGACGTTTACTTTTGGGATCAATAAAGCCCAGTATAACCTGCGGCTGAATGATATTATGTATTTTTACAGTGAGCGGAGGCATGTGAACGCGGTCTGCAAGGACAGGCAGTATACCTTTTACGGGAAACTGGGCGAGGTCCAAAGGAGGCTGGAGGAAAAAACAAACCGGTTTTTGCGGATCCACCAGTCTTTCCTGGTGAATATGAAATTTGTAAAAGAGTACCGGTACAGCGAGTTGGTGATGTACACCGGGGAGGCGCTGTATATCAGCAAGGAAAACCGGAAGAAGATGCGGGATATCCATTCACTGCTGCTGGAATAAAAAACTGTCTGTGTGGGGCTGCTATACAGGCAGTCTTTTTGTTGTGATATTTATTTTTGTGTGATAGAATATAAGGCGGAAAGAAAATCTAAGGCCCAAAAGGATGAATTATGAAATTACTAAGCGCAGTGGTCCCCTGCTATAATGAGGAAGAGAATGTTGCCGATTTCTATCGGGAATTTATAAAGAATGAAGGTTTTTTTAAGGAAAAAGAGATAGAGCTGGAGCTTTGGTATATAGACGACGGTTCCGGGGATAATACGGCAGGAGAGGTAAAAAAGCTGGCGGAGGCTGACCGGCGGGTGCATTTCCTTTCCTTTTCCAGAAATTTCGGGAAGGAAGCAGCAATTTATGCGGGGCTGCAGAAGGCAAGGGGGGACTATGTGGTGTTCCTGGACGCGGATCTCCAGGACCCGCCCTCTTTGCTGCCGGAGATGTATGGTTACCTGGAGCAGGGATATGATTCGGTAGCTACCAGGCGGGTAAGCCGGAAGGGGGAACCTCCCATCCGGTCCCTTTTTGCAAGGATGTTTTACCGGCTGATGAAGAAAATTTCCCGCACGGAGATTATGGACGGGGCAAGGGATTACCGGCTGATGACCAGGAAGGTAGTGGATGCCATTTTAGCCATGCCGGAATATAACCGGTTCAGCAAGGGGATTTTCGGCTGGGTGGGGTTTGGCACCAAATGGCTGGAATTTGAAAACATTGAGCGCAAAAAGGGAGAGACCAAGTGGTCGTTTTGGAAGCTGTTTCTGTATTCCCTGGACGGCATCACGGCCTTTTCCACAGCCCCTTTGGCATTTGCGGCCTTTATGGGGGTGCTCTTTTGCCTGGCGGCCTTTGGGCTGATTATTGTTACAATTGTAAGGAAAGCCATCTTTGGCGACCCCACTTCCGGGTGGCCCTCCCTGGTGTGCATTATTTCCCTGATCAGCGGGGTACAGCTTTTCTGCCTGGGGATTGTGGGACAGTATCTTGCCAAAACCTATATGGAAGTGAAAAGGCGCCCGATTTATCTTGTGAAAGAGGAAATTTAGATGAAAAAGCCGCAGGGGCTTGTAAGCATTATTGTCCCGGTGTACAATGCCGGTAACTATATAGAGGAAACCATTGCCATGGTCTGCGCCCAGACCTATAAGGACTGGGAGCTGATACTGGTGGACGATAATTCCGCCGACGACAGTGTCCCGAAAATAGAACGCTTCCTTGAAGGGTATGGAAAACGCCGGGAGGCGGAGGAGCCTTCCAGGATAGAAAGCGCCGGATGGGATTTGGGGGGAAATGGGGGGCAGGCCCGCCTGGTACGGAAAAAGGAAAACCAGGGGGCGGCAAGGGCAAGGAATACAGGGATTGGACTGGCCAGGGGAAGGTACATTGCCTTTCTTGACGCGGACGATATCTGGCTGCCGGAGAAGCTGGAAAAGGAGATGGCTTTCATGGCCAAGGCCCAGGCGGCTTTCGTGTTCACCGCCTATGAGTTCGGGGATGAAAACGCGGCTGCCACGGGGAAGGTGGTCCATGTGCCGGCACAGCTTACCTATCGGGAGGCCCTCTCCCGCACTGTGATCTTCACCACCACGGTGCTTTTGGATACAGAGCGGACCGGGCGGGAGCTGATCCTGATGCCGGAGGTAAAAAGCGAGGACACTGCTACCTGGTGGAAGCTGCTGCGCAGCGGCTTTACCGCATACGGGCTGGACGAGCCCCTGGCCATATACAGAAGGCCTGCCAGGTCCTTATCCTCCAACAAGCTGGAGGCAATCAGGCGGATATGGAACCTGTACAGGAGGCAGGAAGGGCTTTCTTGCTTTTATAGCTGTTATAACCTGGTTTTCTGGGCCTTGCGGGCGACCCTTAGGAGGCTTTAGGAGAGGTGTATAAGTGAAACGTTTTGAATCCATAAAAAGAATTGCGGTATTGTGGATGAGCTTTGTGGGGCTGCTCATGCAGGTAGGCGTTTATGCTTTTCTGTGGCTGCGGTATTATTACCCTATGGTAAGCAATTTCACAAGGCGCCTGAAGTTTTACCGGAACGGGCATTTTTTGATGCTGGGGATCTATCTGTTGCTGCTGTTTTTCTTTACCAACACCTATGGCGGGATGAAGATTGGCTATTTAAAGCCTATGGACGTATTCCTGTCCCAGATGTTTTCACTGCTAATTGTTAATATAATTACATATTTTCAGATTTCCCTGATGAATAACTGGCTGGTCCCAGTGGACGGTTTCCTGGCGGCGATGTTGCTCCAGCTTCTTATTGCGGCACTGTGGTCCTTTTTCTGCAATGCCCTCTACCAGAGGGTTTTCCCCCCAAGAAAAATGCTGCTGGTACACGGGGAGCGGGAAATAGATGATATATTGCATAAATTTGAATCCCGGCGGGATAAATATAAAATTACCAGATGCATGGATGTGCGGGAAGGGCTGGGGAAGGTGGAGCAGGAGATCCTGGAGGGCTATGGGGCCGTGGTGCTCTGGGATATTTCCACCGGGGAGAGGAACCATCTTTTGAAATATTGCTACAGCAGGTCGGTCCGGGTGTACACCATGCCCAAAATACCGGACGTGCTGATGAAAGGTTCGGAGCAGCTCCATCTTTTTGATACCCCCATCTTCCTTACCAGGGAGTATGCCCTGACATTGGAGCAGCGGGCAGCGAAAAGGGCCATTGACCTTGTGTGTTCTTTGCTGCTGCTGGTCATTGGCTCCCCTTTTATGCTGGCAACTGCCGCTGTGATCAAGTGCTATGATGGCGGGCCGGTGCTTTATAAACAGGTCCGCTGTACCAGGGACGGCAGGAAGTTTGAGATTTTAAAGTTCAGGAGTATGCGGGTGGATGCGGAAAAGGACGGAGTGGCAAGGCTGGCGGCCAGGAATGACGGCCGGGTCACCCCTGTGGGGAAATTCATACGTGCCGTGCGGATTGACGAGCTTCCCCAGCTTTTTAATATCTTAAAAGGGGATATGTCTTTTATCGGGCCAAGGCCGGAGCGGCCGGAAATCATCCGGCAGTATTTGGAGGACATGCCGGAGTTTGCATTCCGGATGAAAGTAAAGGCGGGGCTTGCCGGATATGCCCAGGTTTACGGAAAATATAACACCACTCCTTATGATAAACTGAAGCTTGACCTGACTTATATCGAAAATTATACTGTGTGGCTGGACCTGAAACTGATGCTCCTTACTTTGAAGATTCTGATCAGGCCAGAGAGCACGGAGGGGATAGACCAGATGCAGGTAACGGCCATGAAGAAGCCAAAGGCAGGGGATGGGGGGCGCACCCTTGGGGAAAATGGGAATGAAAATGGAGAAGAATGAAGAATATTTAAACAGGGGAATGGATTTAAAGAGGATCGTGCTCTATGTGCAGAGGAAGCTGTGGCTGGTAGTCATGCTGTCAGTCCTTGGGGCGACCCTTGGGGGCGTGGTTTACCAGGTGGTGCGTTCCATGAAAATGCCAGTGGCCTATGAGGCAGTATCCAAGCTTTATGTGAGCTTTGGGCATGACGAAAGCGGGGAAGTGTACCAGTATTACAACGGGTATACCTGGAACGACCTGCTGGATACGGATCCCATACTGGATATTGTTATGAGCGTGCTGCCCGGCTATGAGAGGGACGCGGTGCGGGAGGCTACCCGGGCGGAAATTTTGTCAGATATCCGCCTTTTGACCATTACGGTAACAGGGGAGAACGAGAAGTTTGTCCGGGAGGTGAAAAGCGCAGTGGAAAACGGCCTGAAGGAGTACGCCAGGGAGAGCCAGGAACTGGAGCAGATTAAGGTCCTGCGCTCCGGCGTGCCGGAGCGGGTCTTCTGGGATGACAGGACCACCTCTGCCTGTGTTTTGGGGGCGGTGGTCCTGTGCCTGCTGGCCTTTGGGGTGATCAGTTTTCATTATGTGCTGGATGAGGCAGTGTATGTCCAGCAGGACATTGAAGAGCGGTATGGCTATAAGGCGCTGGGAATCCTTACCCGCAACCAGAAAGGCTTACAGCCCTATGCCAGGGAGCTGAAGGCCAACATCCACTATCTGATGGGGGATGTGAGGGAGCTGGTGATACTGGATATGGACAACCACACAGAGCACCGGCGGATGGAACTGGAACGGCTCTTAAACGGAGAAGATACGGACGATGTTTTCGGCGGCACGGTGCATAAGGAAGAAGAAGAGGAATTTGGCTGGCATATCAGGCAGGGGCAAGAAGAACAGGAAAAGGAAGGGCAGTGGAAGGTGACTGCCTATGGGGAGAATATTCTCTCCGGGGAGGAATGCCGCAGCATCAGGCAAAAGGGGGGCGTGGTATTGCTCCTGCCTTTTGGCGTGGACGTTGGGCGCAGGACTTCCCGGGTACTGAGCTTTTTGGGCAACCAGGACTGTAAGGTGCTGGGGATGGTCATTTCCCAGGCGGATGAGGAATTTTTAAACAGGTATTTTGCCTAGCCGCGGGGCCTGCCCTGCCATTGGGCAATGGCTCTTAAGAAAACGGGAGGGATGGAAAGTGAAACTGCAGGTATTGGTGTCGGCGGTGGAGAAGGACGTGGAGAGCCTTCCGGGGAAGATGGGGCTGGAAACGGATGCGGTGGTGGTAAACCAGTGCCAGGGCTATGGCTATTTGGAATACCAACATAAGGGCAGGCGCATCCAGTGTTTTTCCATGGCGGAGCGGGGGGTAGGGCTTAGCAGGAACACTGCCCTTTTCCATGCCAGCGGGGATATTTGTTTATTTTCCGATGAAGATATTGTGCTCTATCCGGGATACGAGAAAGCTGTGCTGGCGGCTTTTGAGGAAAATCCCGATGGGGATATCATTACCTTTAATTTTAAGGTTGACCCTTCCAGGGCAACTTACTATAACAAAGAAAAAAAGAGGATCCGCTGGTATAATTACGGGCGGTATCCCACCTATGCGGTGGCGGCGAGGCTTGAGGCCCTGCGCCGGGCAAACGTAAGCTTTTCCCTGCTTTTTGGCGGCGGGGCCAGGTACAGCAATGGGGAGGACAGCCTGTTTTTGCACGACTGCCTGAAAAAGGGGCTCCATTTATACGGGGTAACAGAGGAAATCGGGGAGGAAGTTTACAGGGAATCCACCTGGTTCCAGGGATACAATGAGAAGTTTTTTGTGGACAGAGGGGTTTTGTACCACTATCTTTACGGCGGCCTGGGAAAGCTTTTTTCCCTGCGTTTTCTCTGCGCCCACAGAAGGGAAATGCTTGGGGAGATGTCTTTTGGGAAAGCCTATGGGCTGATGAAGCGGGGGCTTAAAGAAGGAAGAAGCAGGAGAGACTAGGGGAGGTTAACATGGCGGCAACAGGTATAGCAATATACATTTTACTGGCAGTGGCCACAGTGCTGCTGGGGCTTGTGGTGGATAACCACTGCCTGGTACGGCGGAATATTGCCAGCAGGCAGCAGATGCTTAACAGGCTTTGCCTGGGGTCTGTTTTTATCCTGTTATTTGGGGTTTCCGCCTGCCGGCTGAACGTGGGAAACGACTATGCCAAATATGTGGAATTTATGCACCTGGTCAACTGCGATGCTTTTGTCCCTACAGAAGCCGGGTTCAATCTGGTGGTAAAGGCGCTTTATGGAATCAGCGGGTTTGAAAATTATCTGCTGGTTTTTGGGTTTTTCGCTTTTTTTACTATTTTGCTGTTTTTGGCCGCCATCTACCGTCAGGCGGATTCGTTCGCGTTCAGTTTTTTCCTGTTTATGGCTTTTGGGTATTATTTCCAGTCCTTTAATACGGTGCGTTATTACCTTGCCCTTGCCATAGCAGTCTGCGCCATTCCCCTGGTTTTGCGGAAGGAATGGGTAAAGTTTGCCCTGGCGGTTTTACTGGGGGCTACCCTGCACAAGTCTATCCTGGTAGTGCTGCCTTTGTATTTTCTGGCATCCCTTCCCTGGAAAAAGTGGCAGCTTGGGATAGGCGCGGTGTTATGTTCTACCTTCTTTTTTATGCAGGATTTTTATTTAAAGGCAGTGGTGTTCCTGTATCCCACTTATGAGGACACGGAGTACCTGGAAGGGGGGACCAGCCTGGTAAACATTGCCCGTACCCTGGGGGTGCTGGCACTGTCCCTTATGTGCTATAAAAAGACCGTAAAGGGCAGCAGGAGGAACCGCTTTTATTTTTACTGTAATCTGGGTGCGCTGGTGATGTATGTGTGCTGTTCCTTCCTGCCGGTTATTTCAAGGATTGGATATTACCTTACCATTACCCATATCTTCTTCCTCCCGGCATTGCTCTCCGGGATAGAGGATAAAAAGGTGAAAAACCTGTTTACGGCTGGGGTGGCAGTGGCTGGGATTTTGTATTTCGGCGTTTTTATTCTGATGAAGGCAGGGAATGACGGGCTGCGGATCCTGCCTTATGAAACCTTTATGTTTCATGATATGGTGCCCATTCTCTCGGATGTTAACTGACGGCTTGTGTGCCGGGCAAAAACAAAGGCATCTTTTGCCGTCGTCCGGCAGGTTTAATTTGTATTCCTAATAGAGCTTTTAAACAATATCCACGTACTTATAAAATAACAGACCAGTAAAATTGCAAGAATACCTACCGTTGCGCCTATCTGCAATATTAAAGTGCCTAAACCTATATAAGCTGAAATTTCTGTGGATATAGCATGAATAAAGTAGACAATAATAACTGCTGCAACCACTATCGCAACTATGACAGGAAGCCCAAACCAAACTCCCAACTGTTTCAGTATGAGTTTTGCTATGTGCTGTTCTTCCACCCCCAATTTCCGCAATACCGAGAAGCGGTATTTGTACTGTCCTGCGTCCAAAAGCTGCTGTAAAGAAAGTACCGTAAGGCAAATGACCATCAGCACAATCGCCCCATAAAGCATGGAAGCCTGCAAAACAAAATTTCCCGCTTTTGTGCTGTTAATTTGCAGGGTACTTAAACGGATTCCAAAAGAAACACCATTGTCTGTTTGCTCCGGGTATTCTGCTGTAAAGTGTTCCTCAAGTTCAAGTGCATACGGATAAGAAATCGTTTCTGCTGTGATAATATATCGGTTTTGCATAACAGGCAGCAATTTTTCACAAACACTGTCTGGAAATATATAGATAACATCTGTATAGGAATTGTAAGCTGTTTCCCCGATTGTTTCCTCATAATAAGAATGTCCGGCAAGGGCCAATTCTCCTGCATCTGTGATAATACTGGTATGCTCTGCGAGAAAGCTGTCTTTTTCTTCTTCCGTTGCAATGGACTTCCAATGTGTTGTAAATTCGTTTTCCAATAAAGATACCGGCCCATATCCTAACATTTCCCGTATCGTGTTGTAATCGCTTAAAGAAACCGCCGCAACAGGAAAATCATATTTTACCCTGTTACCAAAATCTGCTTTCTCTGGCAGATATAAATGAAAGGTACAGTCATAAGCTGTTTCAATTCTATGCCCGGTAAGAAAATCTGTAATTATCCCGTAATCATCATTCGGCAGATATTTTTCCTCATATACGTTATTATATCTGGAAAAAACCTGCACATCATACATAGAACGTACATCCAGATAACCCGAAGCCCATCCTGTCAAAATCGGAGCAGCGATAAACAGAAAAATAGCAAGCACTAAGGTTATGCAGATAAGCGTCATAGTTTTACTGGTAGTATTTAATTTTGAAATAATTTGCCCGAAGAAGAACAAGTTTTCGCCATTGTACCTATGCTCTGGGGATTTCTCTTTCCATGCGATAATGAAATTCCCTGTAAGATATACCAAAGCGCAGATAAAGAAAAGCAAATCAATCAGAATAAACATCATATATTGATTGATTGTCCCGGTTCCCCATGATAAATAGTATTTATTTGTGAATAACGGGACGCTTGCCGCCATAAAAGCATTGAGGACGGAAAAGCCCAATAATACGGGAAGCGACGTATAAAATACTGCTTTCCTCTTTGCAATCAGCCGCCAGAGAGACCAAAGGAGAGTAGCGGCAGGAACGAAGATGTTACCCCAAAACATGATTTTGACAGGCAGGGCAAAACGGCTGTCATAATAAAACACAGCTTTACTGATTCCTGCAACGGACGCCCAAACTATAAATATTTCAAACAGTACCGAGGCAACAGCAATCCAACAGCTCTTTTTCAACTCCGGGTCATTTTCCCTGTCTGCCGAAAGCATATCTATAATTTGGGTTTTCCAAATGGTACGGGTATTGAATACTCCTACCACAAGGAAACTCAAAGTAAAAAATCCAACCGTCAGCATAGCTGTATCCGGAAACAGCATCCATGTCAGCGCATAGTCTTTCCCGTAGGACGTCAGCAGCATCGCTGTAATAAACTGTGAGCAGAACGCACCGAGGAAAATTCCCAATACAATAGAAATCATTCCCATAATGAATGTTTCGGCAAAGAAAAGCCCTGCAATGGTTTTCTGTTCCATTCCCATAATGGCTTGGAGCGCAAACTCTTTCTGCCTGTGCCGCAACATATAGTTATTGACGAAGCGTATCAAAAACAACAGGCATAATGTGATCAGGCAGATTGCTATTTTCATGCCGTCGCTAAGCAGCGTGAAATCATATTCACTTCCAATATCCGGCTGATAATACCTGCTGGAAATGGACAGGAACGAATAAAACAGAGTGACACATATTGTCATAGTCACAATATAAATGAGATAATCCTTTACGGAGCATTTCGCATTTTTGAAAATCAGTTTAGCATACATGGCTTTGTCCACCTCCAATCATGGTAAGGACATTCAGAATTTTGTTAAAGAAGCTGTTTCTGCTATCATTACCTTTATGTAATTCTGTAAAAATTTCCCCGTCCTGTAAAAACAAAATACGGTTCGCATAGCTTGCCGCAAAAGCGTCATGCGTTACCATTAAAATGGTTGCATTAAGCTGTTCATTGATACTTTGGATTGTAGATAAAAGCATTTGTGACGAATGGCTGTCCAATGCGCCCGTAGGTTCATCCGCTAAAAGCAGCTTCGGGTTATTGATGATTGCCCTGGCACAGGCACACCGCTGTTTCTGCCCGCCTGACACCTGATACGGGTATTTGTCCAGAATATTGCTGATATTCAGCCGTTTCGCAATATCCATAATACGCGGCTCTACGTTATTTGCGGGTGTTTTATTGATTGCCAGCGCCAAAGCTACATTTTCAGAAACCGTCAGTGTGTCCAGGAGGTTAAAATCTTGAAATATAAAGCCTAAGTTTTCCCTGCGGAACCGGGCCAGCGACTTCGGTTTTATCTCCGTTACATCAGTTCCCTCTAAGTAGATATGTCCTGCACTTACGCTGTCAATTGTAGAAATGCAGTTGAGCAGCGTTGTTTTTCCGGAACCGGACGCACCCATGATACTTAAAAACTCGCCTGCCTGTACAGAAAAGCTGATATCTTTAATCGCTTTTGTGATATTTCCCTCATTACCATAGTATTTTTGTATATGTTCCAACTTCAAAATGCCGTCCATGCTTCTTGCCTCCTTGTGTTTTATGCTTTTATTGTAAACGGCGTACATTGATTTTTGTATCAGGTTTTCTTACGCAGTCCTTACAAAAATGTAATAAATGCAGGGCGTATCAGCCCTGCACTTCCGAAACAAAATCATTGATATGAAAGGATAGCGTTATTGTTGTCCCCTTTCCCTCTGAATAGGCAGTCAATCCGATTCCAAGTTTATCACAAAGACGCTTGCAAAGATACAATCCAATCCCCGTCGAGCTTTGGATCATCCGCCCATTCTGCCCGGTAAATCCCTTTTCAAAAATACGGGGCAGGTCGTTTTCTGATATACCCATTCCATTATCTTCTGCAGATAAAAGGATTTGGCCGTTTCCCTTTGCCGTAAAAAAGCGAAAAACCGGCTTTTCTGTACGGTATTTGACAGCATTGCTGATAATCTGGTTTAAGATGAACCGTACCCATTTATCATCTGTATAGACACTGTGGTTTACGTTATCTGCTACAATAACTACATTATTTTTCCGCAGAAGATATTTGTTATCTGCGATTGCAGAATGTACAACATCACCCAGCCTGATTTCCCTGATAAGATAGTCCTTTTCTGTATGCTCACTGCGGGCATAGTAAAGAGCCTGCTCCGTAAAGCGGTTGACATTTTCTAATTCGGCTAACATTTCTCTGGCAAATGGGAAATTGTTGTTTTCACAAAGGAGCTTCATAGCCGTAATAGGCGTTTTCACTTCATGTATCCATTGTTCAATATATTCTTTGTATTCTTTCCGCTCCCGCTGTACCCCGCCTATTTTTTCAAGCATAGATTTTTCAGCCATTTTCAGAATACGATAGAATACATCTTCATCAGCCCTTTCCGGGATTTCCATAACTTCCGGCAGCAGGTATTTTTCCTCTAATTGTTCCGCCATTTCTAACAGTTTACACAAGTGCCTTTTTTCCGTGAAATAGAGAATGGTAAAATAAAGGATGATAACAGCTATCCAGACAACTACAACAAGCAGGCGGACAGAAGCAGGATTGCCGTTAGCAGTCAAAAACAGGACAAGGGAAAGCATACCTGAAAGGTTTACTAAAATAACGGGCAGTTGGTTTTTCAGAAATAGTTTTCCGCTCATAATGTGTACCCCTGTCTGTGTTTTGTCTTGATGAAGCCTGTCAGCCCGATAGCTTCCAGTTTGCCACGGATACGGGTCATATTCACGCTAAGGGCGTTGTCGTCAATATAAAGCTGGCTGTCCCATAGAAAATCCACTATATCATTCCGGGTACAGATTTTTCCGGCGTTCTTAAAAAGATAGTAGAGGATTTTCAGTTCATTTTTAGTCAGACTGGCTTTTTGCCTGTTGTATTCTAGGGAGCTGCTTTCTAAATGTAGCGCTGCTCTATTCCATGTCAAAACTTCCGCCTGCCGTAAATTGTATGCCCGCCGTAACAATGCGGCAATTTTAGCAAGCAAGATAGCGGTGTTGTATGGCTTTGTGATAAATGCGTCACCGCCAAGCATGATACTGTTTAATTCGTCCATATCTGTATTGCTGCTTGTTACAAATATAATCGGCATATCTGAAAAAGTGCGGATTTGGGAACATATATCAAAACCGCTGTTTCCCGGCAGCTTTATGTCCAATAAAATTAAATGAGGTAAAAACGATTTCACCTGCCCGATTACATTTGAAAAATCTGCCACAGCAGAAACCTCATAACCGTTTCCGGATAAAAGAGTTTTAAGCTGTGCCTGTATTGTAAAGTCATCTTCGGCAATCATAATCCGATATTCATTCATTTTCTTCCTCCGTTTTTTCCTGCCGTCAATCGGTTTTTCTGCACTCTTTACTCTAACAGTATAATTTTAATTGGACAACCGAATAATATCAAGCGTCAAATTATGTATTATATAGGATTGTTGATGCTGAAAAAGAGTAGAGGAAAGATTTCCTATGATTTTGAGGTGAAGTTTTCCGTAACAGTCTAACTTAGGATCTCTGTTACGTTTATAAGCGGCGCCTATCATTTCGGGGATTGACATTCCGGGAAAGATTTGTTAAAGTAAGCAAAGAGTAACAGGGAGTAGCTTGCATACATAAGTCATAAGTATGTAACATAATTCTGTCAATACGGGAAGATGATTCCCCGGAATATGTTGTAAGAAGCGAGACTTTTACTGCAGATCAAGTTTGCAGGGGAAGTCTCGCTTTTTTTCTGCAGACAGATAAGGAGGAGGATATGTTACTTTTGTGTGTGGTTTTGGTGATGGGGCTGGCGGCGCTGATCGGGGGTGCAAATCTTTTTGTTGACGGGAGCGCGGCCCTGGCGGGAAAGTGCAAAGTACCAACGCTGGTCATCGGCCTGACGGTGGTAGCGCTGGGAACAAGTGCCCCGGAGCTTGCAGTGAGTGCATCGGCGGCGCTGCAGGGAGCCAATGAGATCGCCATAAGCAATGTGGTAGGCTCCAACATTTTCAACCTGCTCTGTGTGCTGGGAGTGTGCGCGGTAATCCACCCAGTCCCTGTGGAGGCAGGGATATTAAAGAGGGATCTCCCTGTTTCCATACTTGCAACGGCCCTGGTATTTTTTCTTGTGGGGGCACCCTCACTGCTTTCGGGAAGCCTTATCCAAATGGGCATGGAAGAGCAGGCAGGGAAGCTGGGAAGGGCTGCGGGATCAGCCTTGGCCTTCCTGTTTGCGGCCTATATTGGTTATCTCATAAGGGACGCAAAGAGACAGCCCCAGCGGGGGGAGGACACGGAAACGGTCAATTGGCGGGCGGCAAAATGCTTTCTGTTCATCGGGGCAGGGCTTGCCCTGACCGTGGCAGGCGGGCAGGCAGTGGTATATGGCGCCAAGGGGATTGCAAGAGCGGCCGGGATGACGGAGACCCTGATAGGGCTCACCATTGTGGCGGCAGGCACTTCCCTTCCCGAGCTGGTAACGTCTGTTGTGGCAGCCCGGAAGAAAGAGACAGGGCTTGCGGTAGGCAATGTGGCGGGGTCAAATATTTTTAACCTGCTGTTCATCCTGGGGGTATCGGCAGTGATACATCCTGTGGCGGTAAACGCAGCCTCGGTGTGGGATATGGGGATACTCCTTGCCGCCAGCCTCCTGGCATTTATATTTTTACTCAGTGCAAAGACCCTGAGGCGGGCGGAGGGCATTATCATGGCAGTATTATACCTGGCATATATGGTATATGCCATAACCAGATAACGGAGCAGACGGAACTGTAAAACAGCGCCAGCCAGGGGGATGCCAGGGCATTCCAGTACGCGGATGCGGAGGGAAAGGATCCCGGGGGAGTTGGCATCGGGCGGGCGCGGTACTGGAATAAGAGGACATTTTATGGAGAATCAGTTAACGTTTCCGGCAATGCTGGAACAGGCAGCGGGCAGCCCCATACTTTTTCTGTCAGTGATTCTGACGCTGGGGGTGATTTTTGTAAACGGCTGGACAGACGCACCCAATGCTATCGCATCCTGTGTCTCAACCAGGAGCATTGAGGTAAAGAAAGCGGTGATCATGGCGGCGGCCTTCAATTTTATCGGTGTGCTGGTGATGACATCTGTGAACGCCAGTGTAGCCTTTACCATTAAAAATATGGTGAACTTTGGGGGCAATGGCAGGGAAGCCCTGGTCGCCCTGTGCGCCGCTATGGCGGCCATCGTGATCTGGGCTGTTGGTGCCTGGTATTTTGGGATCCCCACAAGCGAGAGCCATGCGCTGATTGCCGGGCTCAGCGGGGCGGCCATAGCGGTAAACGGCGGCGTGGCGGGGATCAATGCCGGGGAATGGGTCAAAGTGATCTACGGCCTGGTCTTGTCAACCGTTTTTGGGTTTGCCATGGGTTTTCTTACCTGCCGCACGGTAACAGCCCTCTTCTTAAATGCCAGCCGCCGGAGGGCAAATGCCTTTTTTGAGAAAGCCCAGGTGTTTGGGGGTGCAGCAATGGCATTTATGCATGGTGCCCAGGATGGGCAAAAGTTTATCGGCGTCCTTTTGCTGGCCTTTTTCCTGTCCAGGGGAATGGAACAGGAAAAAGGCGTAGTAGTGCCTCCATGGATGATGCTCCTGTGTTCCCTGGTCATGGGGCTGGGAACAGCAGTGGGGGGCAAAAAGATCATCAAATCGGTAGGGATGGATATGGTAAGGCTGGAAAAATACCAGGGCTTTTCCTCAGATCTGGCGGCGGCAGTATGCCTGATGATCTCAACACTATCAGGCATACCAGTGAGCACGACCCATATGAAGACAGCAGCGATCATGGGGGCAGGGGCGGAAAGGCGTCTGTCTGCGGTGAGGCTGAATGTGGTAAAGGACATGCTGCTTACCTGGGTATGCACCTTCCCTGGGTGCGGCCTGATTGGATTCTGTATGGCAAAGTTGTTTTTGTTTCTTTTATAACAAGGAGATGTGGCAATGAAGAAGAAAAAGAAGAAAGAGGAATTTTACTTTCACAATCTGTATAAGTGTTCAGAGCTTGCAGAAGAAGCAGCGGGGATGCTGCTTTCCGTTTTCCGCACATTTGAGCCAGGGAAACTAACGGAAAATATGGAAAGGATGCACGAAATAGAGCACAGGGCAGATATGAAAAGGCATAAGCTGATGAAAACAGCCAGCGAGGCTTTTATCACCCCGATAGAAAGGGAAGACCTGGTGGCTCTGAGTGACCTGATCGACGATCTTACCGATGCCGTGGAGGACATATTAAGGCAGGTAGCCATTGGGGATATCAATGCCTTGAGGGCTGATATGCTGCCCTGGGCAGAAATACTTGCCCAAGGCATTGGGTTGGTGAAAGCCCTGATGGAGGAGTTTTCAGGATTTAAACATTCGAAGAAGATCCAAAAGCTGGTGGTAGAGATCAATGACATAGAAGAAAAGGGAGACCAGCTTTATATGGACAGCATGAAAGCCCTGTACCGGGAGACGGATGTGAAAACAGTCGTGATATGGAAAGACATTTATCAATGTATTGAAAACTGTATGGATACTTGTGAACATGTGGCGGAGACAGTCCAAACGGTGGTCATGAAAAATCTATAAGGCAGCCTGCTATAGGGGCGAAGGAAAAGAAAGTTCAGGGAGGATAAATGGAATGGGATTAAAAATCAATGGGATTGGCAGTATCTTTGCCCCTTTTTTCAAAGGAGAGGGAAGGGAGATACAGGAGGACATCAGCGTCCAGGAAGCGGCAGGAGGGAGGGACAGTTATGTTTCCTCTGCCGTGGGGGAGGAGCAGATGTATACTTCCGGAAACTATGACCAACAGGGAGAAATGGATGACGATTTTTCGGTTAAGCTGCCGGAGGAGGATGAGAATATCTGGCAGGCGGCGCAGTATAGTGAGGAATACGCGGTGAAGGCCATGAAGACCACGGCCGGCACCCAGCCATCCGGCGGCGGGATGGCCAGGGAGCCGGGCAAATAGAATTCCGGCTTTTGCAGAGAATCTGGGGCAGGCCTTTAAGGCCCCTTTGAAATTAGAAAAGAGATTTACGCTATCCTTTATCAAATATTCAGGAAAACATACCGATATTATAAGCAGATACATGGAGGTATTGTCTTGAAGCACCGGATAAGAGTGATAAGAAAACCTAAAGGGGCAAACGATGCTTCCTGGGATTTCCTGGGGCTCACTCTGGCCGTGGCAATAGGGGGATAGATATGAAAATTGGTGAAGCGCAGCAAATTTACAGGTCGCAGGTAAAAGCATACCAGGAACAGAAAAGGGAGGTGTCAAAGCAGCTGGAGAATCTCCGGGCCAGGATGGGCCACGCCCCCGGGGGGCAGCAGCAGTATGCATCAGAAGCCGCCACGTTGGAGCTGACGCTGGATGCTTTGGATGAAAAGCAGTCGGAATACCAGGATTACTTAGATCAGTTAGCGGATAAGTACTGTGCCTACTGGAACGCCACAGTTACGGAACAGCAGGGAGACGCAGCAAAGGAATATGGGGAAGAAATGGGGAAGATCCTGGCGGTGGCCCAGCGGATCATGAGGGGCGCGGTCGTGCCTGCGGCGGACGAACGGAAGCTGATGGAATTCGATGATGAGCTTTACCAGACGGCCAAGAACATCGGGGCTATGGTCCGGCGGCAGAAGAAGGAAAAGTATGATTCTCTCTGGGGAGACGGGGAGAAGAAGGAATATGACGATCCCCAGGAGGTGGCGGAGAATGCGGAAGCTGTGCCCGGTGCACCGGAAATCGTCCCAGTGGAGGATACCATGGCAGCGGTGGGCGGTGGCGGGCCCATGTAAGGAGCCAGGGGCGGCATCGCCCCTCCCTGGCAGGACGGACGCCTTTTGGTGGGCATCAGAAGAAAATTTTTAAAAAGCGCGTTTGGAAAACGCTGGGGCAGGGGATGTGGGATCCCGGCAGGCGGTATGTTTGTTTTCCGGGGGCGCTTTTTCCATGGAAAAATCAGGAGGTTTTAGAGAATAAAATACAAAAAATACAATATTTTTCTTCATATATTCAGTGTCGTTTATTGACAAATGTTATAATGTAGGTATAATATTAGAGATACCTTTTGTGTGCATGGGGCGAACAGATGTATTTGCTGATAAGATTTTCCTATGGCAGCCAGGTTTTATGCCTGCAAAAAAAGCAGCGCATCTTGGGCCATTGGCAGCCCAGGGCAGGATGCCCAAACTGCGAAAGGGGACAATACATGTTAAAAAACAAATATAAGGATGACTATTCACGTTTTGAGCGTCTCAACGGCAAGGGCAGGGTGGTGGAGGATATCTGCTACACCGGGGATTACTATCTGCTGCCATTTGAAAAACAGCAGAAAAGGAAGACAAATCTGGCAAACCTTGGTTTTACAGGGCTGCTGTGGGCAGTCCAGATTGGGGCGGGGATGGTGAACCAGGATTCCTCCAGGACCTTCTGGATCGTGTACCCATATCTGTTTTTGTACCTGCCCCTTGCCTACCTGTTTCTGGGGGCGGCCACTTATCTGGAGGTTTCCCTGCGGATGCAGAGGGTACAGTATGAGACAGGGGTTACCAGGATCCGGCGTTCCTTAAAGGGGGCCATGGCGCTCTCAGGAGTCTGCCTGGTGCTTGGGCTGGTATACCTGGCCTTGCATTTTGGGGAGATACAAGTTGGCAGGGAACTGATCTATCTGCTGTGCCATTGCCTGTTTTTGGCAGTTGCTTTTTTGTACGCCAGGTATTATAACAGGACTTACAGCGGCATTGCCGTGGAGAAGGGGAAGCCTGTGGAATAGCCGGGCAAAAGGCCAGCCCTGGCTGCGGGGAAAGTTTTTTGCCTGAGCGGGCAGGCTGGTGGGATCACATATCGGTTTTTTCCTCTGTATTTTCCAGCAGAGGTGGAACATAAATCAAAAAAAGGAGAGGATACTTATTATGAAACTGAAAACGAGAAGCAGGATCCTTGCGGCTTTATTAGCAGGGGTCATGGTGGCTGGCTCGCTGGCAGGGTGCGGTTCCAAGGATACAGGCACGGACACCAAAGAGCCTTCAGCGGAAGCTACACTGGCACCAGAGGAGGATGCGGCAAAGGAACCGGCTGCGGACGCAGACGGCGAGAAGCCTGCCGGGGCAAATGAGGATACCCCCCTGGTCATTGCCAATGACGATGTAAGCGAAAAATTCAGCCCTTTCTTCGGCGAGACCGTGCCGGATGAGAATGTATGGCTGATCACCACGGTCTCCCTGCTGGATGTTGACCGCAAGGGCGAGATCGTTTACAAAGGGATCGAAGGCGAGACAAGAGAATACAACGGCACAGACTATACTTATACAGGGATCGCTGACTGTGAGGTGACAGAGAACAGCGACGGTACAGTGTATTATGACTTTACCATCCGGGATGATGTGAAGTTCTCTGACGGCGAACCGCTTACTATTGATGATGTTATTTTTTCCTACTATGCATTTTTAGACCCTTCTTATGACGGCGTAAGTTCTATGTATGCCCTTCCCATCCAGGGGCTGGAAGAGTACAGGAGCGGTTCTTCTGTGCTGTACGACCTGATGCTTCAGAAAGGGGCAGACAATACAGACTTTTCTTTATACACAGAAGAAGACCAGAAGAAGTTCTTTGAGACAGATTTCCCGGCTGCAGGGGAAGCATTTGCCAAGAGCATCTGCGATTACTGTACCGCAGCGGGATATGTGGAAGAAGGCCTGGACGAAGTATCCAACGGTATGGTGAACTGGGGTTTTGCGGCGTTGAACGACGATGGTTCCATTACCGGTGCCGGCACAGGCACTACCTGGACATTACAGGACGGCGATGCGCCTACCCTGGCTGACTACTTTAATGAAATGGCAGTGAGTTATGATTACGACTACCAGACACTGTCCGACACGGAAGCTGCGGATTCCGCACTGTTTTCTTTCCTGGACGATAGCTATAAGGTAACAGTTGAAACAGGGGATTCCGTTGACCATATCAGCGGTATCCAGAAAACCGGGGACAATTCCGTGCGTATAATCTTAACAGAAGTGAGTGCCCCTGCTATTTACGATCTGTCTGTTTATGTGTCCCCTCTTCATTACTATGGGGATCCTGCACAGTACGATTATGACAACAACAAGTTTGGTTTCCCCAAAGGCGACCTTTCTTCCATCAGGGAGAAGACCACTGCGCCTATGGGTGCAGGGCCTTACAAGTTTGTAAGCTATGAAAACAAGATCGTATATATGGAAGCAAACGAAAATTATTACAAAGGAACACCTGCTACCAAGTATCTCCAGTGGAAGACCACATCCGAGCCGGATAAGCTTCCCGGTGTCCTTCAGGGGACAGTAGACGTTGCACAGCCTTCCATCTCCAAGGAAGCAGTAGCCCAGATGAAGGGTGAGAACAGCAACGGCGAGCTGGACGGGGACAAAGTAGCGGTTGACCTTGTGGACTACAGAGGATATGGCTACATTGGAATGAACTCCCAGCTTATGAAGGTGGGGGACGACCCGGCCAGTGATGCTTCCAAGAATTTCAGGAAAGCCATTGCAACCATAATGGCTGTTTACCGTGATGTGGTAATTGATTCCTATTATGGAGAGGCGGCTTCTGTTATCAATTACCCGATCTCCAACACCAACTGGGCAGCTCCCCAGAAGTCAGACGCTGACTATAAAGTAGCTTTCTCCATAGATGTGGACGGCAATGATATTTACACTGACGGCATGAGTGAGGATGAGAAATATGCGGCGGCCCTTGAAGCAGCCCTTGGGTTCTTTGAAGCGGCAGGATATACAGTAGCAGACGGAAAGATCACAGCAGCTCCTGCAGGGGGCAGGCTGGACTGCACACTGACCATTCCTGCAGAAGGAAGCGGCGACCATCCTTCCTTTGGTATTGTTACCGCAGCAGCAGAAGCCCTTAAGACCATCGGTTTTGATATGGCTATCAACGATCTGTCCGATTCTTCCCAGTTGTGGGACGGCATCAACGGCGGCACCATTGATATGTGGTGTGCGGCATGGTCCACGGTTCCCGACCCGGATATGTTCCAGATTTACCACAGCGAGGGCGGAAGTGCGAAGAACTACAGGATCTACCAGGATGAGCTGGATCAGCTTGTAATGGAAGGGCGTACCAATACAGACCAGGCATACCGCAAGGCTGTATATAAGGAAGCCCTTGACTATGTGGTAGATTACGCAGTTGAGATCCCTGTTTACCAGAGACAGGAATGTACAGTATACAGCGCTGAGCGTATCGATCTGGACAGTACGGTAAAGGATCCTACTTCTTTCTGGACTTATCGTAGTGAAATTGAAAATATCGCTATGAAATAAACGTGCGGATATTTTTGATACTGATATGGGTAAGAGGGGATAGTGTTATCCCCTCTTATCGTTATAAGGAGTATTCTGCTCTGTGCAGAGGCATTTCGCGAAAGGGATGGAAGGGCCTTTGGCGAAATGCCTTTGGCAGGCGCAGTAAACGGCAGGAGGGAAATCCCTGCGGTCTACCATACTGTAACCTATGGTTAGGATTTTGGCTGTCCCCAAAGGGGCAGGCCTGGAGGTTAGGATGAAAAAATTTTTGATAAGAAGAGTTTTAATTTCCATAGTCCTTTTGTTTTTTGTTTCTATGATCATTTATGGTATCATGCGGTGTATGCCTGCTTCCTTCGTGGAAACAAAGGCTATGGAATTGTCCCAGAAACCGGGGGCAAAAAGTTATGAAGAGTGGCTTGACCAGTTAAACGCTTCCTACGGCTTAAACGACGGCATTATCCAGGGGTATTTTACCTGGGCGTCCAAGGCGGTCAGGGGGCAGTTTGGGGATTCCTGGAATTACAATCAGCCGGTGCTGCAGAAGTTTTCCAATGTGATCTGGTATTCTTTCGCCCTGGGGCTGTCGGCCTTTATACTGGAAATCATTATCGCTATCCCTGCCGGGGTGGCGGCGGCAAGGAAACAGTATTCCATGACAGATTATTCCATCACGGTAATTGCGCTGATTGGTATTTCCCTTCCCAGCTTTTTCTTTGCTACGATCTTAAAGTGGGTATTTGCGGTAAAGCTCAACTGGCTTGACCTGTACGGGATCGTGGGGCGTATGCACCAGCAGCTAAGCCCTATGGGGCAGTTTTTGGATATGGCCAAGCATATGATCATGCCTGTGACTACCCTGACCATCGTAAGTATCGGCTCCCTGATGCGCTATACCCGGACCAACATGCTGGAGGTATTAAATGCTGATTATATCCGTACCGCCCGGGCCAAAGGGCTTCCGGAGAAAAAGGTCATCAACCGCCATGCTTTCCGTAATATCCTTATTCCTATCATCACTTTGCTGGGAGGCGCCCTGCCGGGCCTGTTCGGAGGGGCGCTGATCACGGAGACCCTGTTCCAGATCCCGGGGATCGGCTACACCTCTTATCAATGCATCGTAGTGGGGGATATTCCTTTTGTCATGTTTTATATGCTGTTCAGCGCGGTCCTGATCCTCACAGGGAATCTGATTGCGGATATTCTGTACGCAGTGGTTGACCCGAGGGTCAGGGTAAATTAGAAAGGAGAGGGAATATGGCTAACGAAGAAAATGCAAAAACACAAGACATTAAGTTAGACGATACCCGGCGTGTCCGGGTGCTTTCTCCGGGGATGCTGGTGGCAAAGCGTTTTTTCAGGAATCGTCTTGCGATCATCGGGATGGTGATCATTATATTTATGTTCCTGTTTTCCTTCCTGGGAGGGGCGATCATCCCCTACGGCCAGAGCCAGGTGTTCTACCGGACGGAGGAAATGAAAAAGGATTATGCAGGAGCCACTTATATCAGCGATTATATGCTGTTTGAAAATAAAGAGGCGGAGCTTCCAAGCGACCTATACTCCAAATCCATTCTTGGGATCAGCACCGGGAAGAATGTGGCTGAGACAAGGAATGGGGGCAAGATTGCCCTAAGGCCTTTAGAGGGGGATTCCTATATTGTTTATCATGCGGAAGAAACCAAAAACCCAAGGGCCATCAGATCCCAGGAGCATGACGCGGCGGTTGGGGCATCCGACAATTATTTTGAATATGACGGCGTTCCCTATATCGTGGATTCCTCCACAGGAAAAGAACTGCTCTATATGGTATCGGAGCTGGGGGTGGTGTGCAAATTATCTTTTACCCCTTATGCCCAGAGTACTGTCCTTCCCTTTGATTTTTACAAAAATGTGCTGGTGGCAATGAGCCAGGGGGATAAAAAGTTTGAAGCCCAGGGAAATACCTATACCCTGGAACAGGGGGGCGAAGAGTCTGCCATGGTCCTGGCAGAGGATGGTTCCGACTATGTGTATATCACCAATATGAATATGAACAGCGTCATTGGGGGCGTGTTTTTAAGCCCGGAATTTAAGGAAGCGGCGGCCCTTGCCATTAAAGAAGGGGCGGAATCCTTTGAATATACTTCCCAGCCCGGGGAGGCTTCCCTGCCGGAGACGGAAGGGGAGGGCGCGGCGGAGGATGCTGCCATGGAAAATGCGGAAGCGGCAGATGCCAAGGCTGTGGAAACTTACCTGCTCTCAGAAAAGAACGGGCAGTACCTGATCTCCCGTTTTCAGCAGACAAGGGTGATCGATACTTATGCAAAACCCTCCAAGGCCCACCTGGTGGGCACTGACGCCAACGGTATGGACCTGCTGGCACGGCTGATGTACGGCGGGCGGATCTCCCTGCTGATCGGTTTTGTGGTGGTGATCATCGAAGTGATTATCGGGGTGATCATCGGCGGCATCGCAGGCTACTTCGGCGGCTGGATAGATACGGTGCTGATGCGCCTGGTGGATGTGATCTACTGCATCCCGTCTATGCCCCTTTACCTGATCCTGGGTTCTGTCATGGACCATTACAGGGCAAGCCCTACGGTGCGTATTTATATGCTGTGCGTGGTCATGAGCATCATTGGCTGGGTGGGCATTGCCCGTATTGTACGGGGACAGATCCTCTCCCTGCGGGAACAGGAGTTTATGGTGGCGGCGGAGGCTACCGGCGTCCGGGTAAGCCGCAGGATCTTCAAGCACCTGGTCCCTAATGTAGTGCCACAGCTTATTGTATTTGCCACTATGGGGCTGGGCGAGGTGATCCTTGCGGAAGCTACTTTGAGCTTCCTGGGGCTGGGCATTAAGTACCCGGCAGCTTCCTGGGGAAGTATCATCAATGCGGTAAACGACTCCTATGTTATGACAAATTACCTGTTTGTATGGGTGCCTGCGGGATTGATGATCCTGCTTACTGTGCTGGCGTTCAACTTTATCGGGGACGGGCTGAGGGACGCCTTTGACCCGAAAATGAAACGTTAATATGGGATGGTACGGACTGAGGTTGATAGATGAAGTTTATGAAGGAATGATTGAGGGATATGATGGCAGGAAATAAGAAAAGTGCAAATTATATATCCGCAAAAGAATCGCGGGAGATTTCCAGAAGGAATCGTAAGATCACCACGGAAATGGAGAAGAAGAGGAACAGAAAAAACATACCGGAATCGGAATATGTGACAAACATGAAAAATCCGGACAACTGTGTGGAGTTTGACAATGTGCACACCTATTTCTTCACCGATATCGGAACGGTAAAGTCAGTAAGCGGCGTGTCATTTGAGGTCCCTCAGGGGAAAACGGTAGGCATTGTGGGGGAGTCCGGGTGCGGCAAGTCCGTCACCAGCCTTTCCCTGATGCAGCTTGTACAAAGGCCTTCGGGACAGACAGTGGAAGGGGAGATCCGTTTTAACGCAGGGGACGGCAAGGCTTATAACGTGGTGAATGCGCCTGCGGAGGTGATGCAGAAGCTTCGGGGAAACTATATGTCCATGATCTTCCAGGAACCTATGACCTCCTTAAACCCGGTGTTCCGCATCGGGGAGCAGGTGGATGAAGTGATCTCCCTGCACAACCCTGATATGTCCAAGGAGCAGATCAAGGGGCGGACCATAGAAATGCTGGATATGGTAGGGATCGCCAACAAGGAAGGGGTATACCGGATGTACCCCCATGAGCTTTCCGGGGGGATGCGGCAGCGCATCATGATCGCCATGGCCCTTGCCTGCAGCCCAAAGCTGATTGTTGCGGATGAGCCCACTACGGCGCTGGATGTGACCATCCAGGCCCAGGTGCTGGATCTTTTGCGGAAGTTAAAGGATGAGATCAACAGCTCCATTATGCTGATCACCCATGACCTTGGGGTGGTGGCGGAAATGGCGGATTATGTGGTGGTAATGTATGCAGGGCGGGTAATCGAAAAAGGGACGGCCAAGGAGATCTTCAAAGACCCCAGGCATCCCTATACCATTGGCCTTATGAACTCCAAGCCGGTGGTGGGCAAGCATATTGACAGGCTCTACAGCATCCCGGGCAGCGTGCCCAATCCGGTGGATATGCCTGATTATTGTTATTTTAAAGACCGCTGCGAAATGTGCGTGGCAGGCTGTGAGGGCGTTTATCCCCAGGCTTATCAGATATCGCCCACCCATGTGGTAAGCTGCTACCGCTGCAAGGAAGGAGGCATGTCAAAATGAGCGACCAGGTAAAAACAAAGGCAGCTTCCAAAGAAGACTATATACTGGAAGTGTCCCATTTAAAGAAATACTTTCCTATTAAAGGCGGCTTCTTCGGAGGGACCACGGGAAACGTGAAGGCGGTGGATGATGTATCCTTCCGCATTCCAAGAGGCACTACCATGGGGCTGGTGGGAGAGTCCGGCTGCGGCAAGTCCACCACAGGGCGCACCATCCTGCGGCTGCTGGAAAAGACCGACGGTACTGTTCTCTTTAATGGTGAGGATGTGAACACTGCGGATAAGAAGAAACTGCGGGAACTGCGTACAAAGATGCAGATCATTTTCCAGGATCCTTATTCTTCCTTATCCCCCAGGCTTCCCATTGGGGAGATCATCGGGGAGGCGGTGAAGGAACATGGCCTGGTCCCCAAAGACCAGTACAATGATTATATTACCCAGGTAATGTTAAACTGTGGCCTGCAGGAATATCATAAGGACAGATATCCCCATGAATTTTCCGGGGGCCAGAGGCAGCGTATCTGCATTGCCAGGGCCCTTGCCCTGAAACCGGAATTTATCGTCTGCGACGAGCCGGTATCGGCGCTGGATGTGTCTATCCAGGCACAGATCATCAACCTGCTGAAGGAGCTGCAGGAGAAAATGAACCTTACCTACCTGTTCATCTCCCACGACCTTTCTGTGGTGGAGCACATCTCCGATACCATCGGCGTGATGTACCTGGGAGGGCTTGTGGAGACGGGGACTACAGAGGAGATTTTCGGGGAGCCCCTGCACCCTTATACCAAGGCGCTGTTCAGCGCCATCCCCATGCCTGACCCGGATATCAAGATCAACAGGACGATTTTGGAAGGGGATATCCCTTCGCCCTCCAATCCCCCTAAAGGGTGTAAATTCCACACCCGCTGCAGGGATTGCATGGGAATCTGTAAGGAACAGCCGCCGGAAATCAGGGATATGGGAAATGGGCATACAGTGAGATGCCATTTATATGATAAATAATTACAAATGACTTAGGGAAAGCCCGGCAAGAGCCGGGCTCCTTTTATGCGCAGTCCCGCACAGAGGAAATAGGCCGCTAAAGCGGCGTGTGGGCCGCGCGGCGAGTAGGGGAAGATCGCTCTTCCCTGCTTGATTGTACAGGGGTGCGTAAGGAAATTGACAGCTTTGCAGCACGCGCCTGGCGCAAGTGTGCGCCAAGCCCCATACTATTTATGGTGAAAATTTTTGTTGCCCATCGCCTGGGCGTGTGGTAATATAATAGCAAAGCATATAACTTTCTAAGAATCAGGCGTCTGCCTTCTTGATTATCTGCCCTTCATTCAGGAAATCTATGCTTTTACTACCCGATTACAAATTATAAGCAGGAGATTTCCCGTTAACTCCTGCGCAGTTACAGGAGGAAGAAGATGGAAAATGATTTTATCAGCGGCTGCTTCTTTTCTGACAATGAAAGGTTCGCCGATATCATTAATGGCATTGGCTGCGGCGGTATCCCCTTTGTCAAGGGGGCGGACCTGCAGGAGCTGGATACAAAGGTGAGAGCCAGAGGAAGGAGAGGGGCCGTAAAACGGCGGAGAAAGACCTTATATAGGGATTTGGTGCGAAAAACGCCTTTTGGTGTGAATTTCGCCATTGTGGGGATTGAGAACCAGGATGAGATTGATTATTCACTGCCCATAAGGGTGATGTGTTATGATGCCGGTGCATATGAGAACCAGGCTTTGGGGATACGGAAAGCAGTCAGAAAGAAAGGGAAAGGCCTGACGGCAGGGGAATATCTGTACGGATTTGAGAAAAAGAGCAGGCTTTACCCCACAGTAACATTTGTGCTGTACTATGGGGAAAAGGAGTGGGATGGCCCGAGGGATATTCATGGTATGCTTGATTTTACCAATATTCCGGAAATATTGAGGGAAAAAATATCCAATTACCGGATTTATATCATTGAAGTGAGAAAGCTTGCAGATACAGATGTTTTCCGGACAGATGTGAAGCAGGTATTTGACTATATCCGTTTTTCTGGGGATAAGAAGAAATTGAGGGAACTGGTGGCAAAGGATGCAGCGTACACATGCCTGGAGGAGGACGCTTACGATATGGTCACGGCATATGCCGGGGAGGAAGAGATGTTTGGGAAGAAAGGAAAACATAAGAAAGGTGGAAAGGTGAATATGTCCAAGGGTTTAAGGGAGTGGCTGGAGGATGAAAGGAACGAGGGGTTTGCCGAAGGGATTGCAAAGGGGAAGGCAGAAGGGAAAGCAGAAGGGAAGGCCGAAATGCTGGTGGGGAGCGTTGAGGCAGTTATGTGGAAATTAAAGATCAGCCTAGGGGAGGCCTGCGAGACTATTGGGACTACGGAAGAAGAATACTTGGAAGCTAAGAAGTATCAATGAAAAGGCGTGGCCCGTCAAGCTCTAAATCAGCGCTTTTTTCCGTTCAAGCCGCACGTCCACATAACGCGCTGTGACTGCTTCAAAATTCATAGAAAGTCCAAGCGATACACCGATACCCGCGAGCGTATGTCCCAAGACCTCGCCCACTGTGTAGAAGTCGCCCGTCAGTTGGTGCATATTCGTAGCCGCTGTATGCCATTACGGTATAATAACGACAAACGGAAAAGCCTTTATTTTCAAGGGGTCCACGCGTTTGCCGTCATTTATTCAATTCCTTTTCCAAGTCGAAATCTGACGAGAAAAATATCGAAAAAAGGAGGCTGTTTCATTAACGACAAAATTTCATAATTCTAATTGGTTCCTTATGCTGAAGGAAAAAATTATTCCCGTTTTGAAAACGATGGTTGAATATGTGGACAAAAAGTGGGGCTGTAATTGATTTATCCTTCTTCACCGCTACTTTATCACCAATTTTCACTTCAGCCAAATAATTGAGTTGAATTGGGGAAAAAATGTGATTGATAAATAAAGATGAATTTGATATAATAAAAAGATTAAAACACGAAGATAATTTTAGAAAATGCTAGTGTAAAATGTATTTATGTTAGAATATTTTGTCTTTATAATTGCGTATCAGGAGAAAAAATGAGAAGTTTTGGATTATGGTATAAAAATAATAATGAAAGCAATAACATTCCTGTCTTTTCTATACATATAAATTTTTGGTCGGAGTCAGTAAAGAAGGACAGTGGCCCTCCGGATTTGGATGTCGGGATAAAGATTAAGAATTTCAAAAGTGTTAATGAGTTAATATTTCATTGCCCGTTTGTTATTGCGGAAAGTGATGTTAAGGACTTGGCATCTAAACTATGCAAGTTAGAAAATGCTAACATTGTTTTTAATACAGATGGGGTTATACAAACAAAAAAGCCGTATTCTGTGTATTCTTTCAAAAAAAACGGAAATGAGGAGAAACTTCTATTATTTCCATTAATCCAAGACCTTGAAGGAATATATTACCTAAATGAGGAAGATAATAAAACAGATATAGTATTTAACTTTTTAACATTTAATGAATATCTTAAAAATAAGATAGAGTTTGCTGAAATAAATCAGGTATATATTAGATTTAGAATTTCTTCTACTGAATTAAAAAATAGTATTTATTTTGATTGTGAACCATCTAATAAGTCGTTTGAGAGTGCTTTTTCAGGTACACGTATTTTTGATTTCAAGATAAATGAAAAGAGAAATTTGGGTTCAAAGACAAATTAGTTATGGAACCATCTTCTTACGATGTTGAATCATTTGCTAATAAACAGATGACTTGTCGAGAATTAGAGGGAGAACTTTGGGATGATTATTTTGGCGCAAACATTAATTATTCTAAAGGTAGGATATTAGCATATCATTGGAAATTTGAAAATGAGTGTTCATGTCTGATTAAAGTTAAATATTCAAAAACGAATGTTGTAACTTTAATAGCATATATAGTTATGGCTTTGGCATTAGGCGTCTTGGGTAGTACTATAGTAGCTATAATACAGAGCGGATGTGTCAAATATTTTCCTTATATATCAAGTAGCATTGGATGTTTTCTCTTTGTGATTGGGCTTATACTGGGAAGAAAAAAGTAGTAGAGTTCATATATTGTAAGGATGAGAAAAATATAATAATATAGTCGGATAGGGAGGAAAGTAGAATGAAAAAAATAATCAATGGTAAAAGATATTATTTATACACATCACTTTCTCAAGAACTAAAAAAAATATATCAATGTGAAATATATAAATTTTTGTGTCGTTTAGTGTTTGAGTATCATGGATTTCGAAGTTGGTATCAAGGGTTATATACAGAAGAATTTGAATTAAAATACAATCGTGAAATAATAATCTGCGAAAATCAATTTAGAATTGTCGGTGTAGCTATAATAAAAAAAGATTTACAAGAGAAAAAGATATGTACTTTGAGAGTGGCACGAGAGTATCAGCATCAAGGAATTGGTCATAATTTAGTTGAAATGTGCATGCAACAATTGCATACCGATAAACCGATGATTACTTTACATAAGAGTAAATTGAATCAGTTTGAAAAACTGCTAAGTTATTATAATTTTGAGTTGGAGCAAACGCAAAAACATTATTACAGCATCTTTAGCACTGAATTAGTGTTTAATGGATTATTGCCAGAGAAAGAGCTTATTTTTAATAAAATTGAGCTAATGGACATGGAAAAACTATATAGAGCTGTTGTCCTTAGTGGTAAGAAGAATTTTGAAGATTATGTGGATGCTTGTATTAGGTGTTGGTATAATCGAGCACAAATGAGACAGATTAACATGCTTGAAGTTTAATGGAAAGCCATCTATACATATATAGATGGCTTTTTACATATGAAAGAGGTGAATTAAATGCAACTAATTTGCGGTGTTCATGGAGTGGGAAAAACTGTTTTTGCAAAAAAACTGTGTCAAAAATTATTGCTTGAATATTATTCGGCAAGTGAGTTAATTAAGAAGATGGCAAAGCGTGAAATAAGTGATTACAAAAAAGTACAACACATTTCAGATAATCAAGAGTTATTGTTAGCAGCTTTATCTGAAATGAATGATGCTCAATATATATTAGATGGTCATTTGTGTTTAATGAATACACAAAATAAAATAGAACGAATATCCTATGACATCTTTCAATCAATGAATATAGAAAGTATTTATATAATTGTAGATGCGCCTGAAAAGATACAACATAGGCTAAGAAATAGGGATAATCAAATCTGGAATCTTGGATTTATTGCTTCATTTCAACAAGAAGAATTTGCGTATGCTAAATATTTAGCAAAAAAAATGAACATTCCGCTAAAAATTATTTATGAGAATAAGGAAGTAGCTAAATGTTCTTTTTTAGAAAAAGAAAATATTATTTTGCCAATAAAGCCAGTTTTTGCAGAGAAAATATTATCTGGAGAAAAGAAATATGAATATAGAAAACGATTGTGCAAAAAGAAAATAAATAAAATATATATATATGCAACAGCTCCGGTAAAAATGATTATTGGTGAGGTTTGGGTTGTTGATAAATTGAGCATGGATAAGGAAAAACTGTGGCAAGAAACACAGAAGTATGCAGGAATTACTAAGAAATTCTATGACCAATACTTTGAATATCAGAATTGTGCGTGTGCATATAGAATTGGAGAAATAAGACAATATAGATTTCCGGTTGCGTTAGACAGTATAGGAATAGAATATGTTCCACAATCATTTATCTACGTGGGCGAGTTAGGATTTGTTAGAACATTGGTGCCAAGAGACTCTAGCAAAAAAAAATATATCCTATCCAGAGACTAACACATTTATACTATTTTTATCACCTAAAATCAAAAAAATATACGGTATGATAGTATTCAAATATCATGATGGTGGTAGACCGGTTGGCTTTAGTTGTGTGGCTACGATTATTGAATAATAAAAAAACAGGATGTCATATTATAAATGGAATACATGATTTTAGCAAAAAACTACCCGACTATATGAAGTTGACGACAAAACCATATTTAACCGTTATTTGGATATGATTTGAACTGTAAACCTGGATTCTCGGATTTACGTGACGAGGTGCCCATAAATGCCTGAAACAAGCC
>OFGA01000213.1_pt1 | contig 55022 bp, 58 predicted proteins | sample 1521471 | NCBI WGS metagenome assembly OFGA01 (sample SAMEA3504086, study PRJEB24116) | mouse gut metagenome | biome: mouse gut; feature: mouse-associated habitat; material: faeces | place: Denmark | collected 2011 | reverse complement strand
CTCCACCTTCCTTGGTGGTTATTTTATCACATTTTCCTATTTACGGATAGGCTCTTAGTACTTTACTGCGTATACCACAAAAATAGTAAGGGCCCACAAGAATGATGAGATTATGTTTATTCCACGCCATCGAAAACCACTTCTACGTTGTCCTGTACATGGACCTCTATGCTCTCTTCATGGGCGTCTCTCGTAAAGACGAGGAAATCCACCGTGCTGTTACGGTCTGCAACGGTTTCTCCGGCATTGTGTTTCACTTTCTCTCCTCCGTAGTATAACATATCCGGAGCTGAAATGGAGTTCATAGCTTCGCCGGCCGTCTATGGCGGCGAAGTATCACTGCATAGTGCCAGTATACCACAGCGGCACGAAAAAGGGAAGTGCTCTAGGCGCGGTGAATATGCTCATCAGCATTGGAGGCGTTGCGATCTATGCCGTCCGCATCGGCCAAGGGGACGTGGATGGCGCAAACGATGTGTTCCGTCACGGGATACTCCTTCAGCTCTGTGCCGCCGCCGTGTTCTCGCTCGCAGGCATCTTTTTCGCGGATGGAATCTGTTCTCTGCTGGGTGCCAATGAGACCTTCCGCCATTTGGCAGTGGATTACCTGTTCTGGTACTCCATATTTATAGTCGCCACAGTTGAAAAAGAGCAAAGGATGGTAAAATAAAACCATGAGTTATTCAAAAGACTACCGGGAACGGACAATAGAATATCGCAAGGAAGGACATACGCTGGAGGAGACCCATCAGGTGTTCAAGGTATCGAGATCCACCATACAAAAATGGGAAAAGCAGCTGAAGGAAACGGGGAACTTGGGAAAGAAAGAGCTGCATCGAGATTTTCGAAAGATCGATCCTGAAAAATTGAGGGCCTATGTGGCAGAACATCCAGATGCATATCAAAGGGAAATGGCGGAGGCATTCGGATGCAGCCCAAGCGGCATTCGTGATGCACTGCAGCGGTGTCAGATCACAAGAAAAAAAGACGACCAGGTATCAGGAACAGGAAGAACAAAGGGTAGCAGCGTATCAGGAGCAAATCAAGGATATCCCACCGGAAAAGATTGCCTATGTGGACGAATGCGGCATCGATACCTACCTGTACCGTGAATATGGGTATGCGTCCCGAGGCCAACAGGTATTTGGGCGCATCAGCGGGCGCAGATACCAACACTGTGGGATTGTTGCCGCAAAAATGGGAGATCAGATCATTGCGCCCTTTCAATACAGCGGAACAAAAGATACGCCGGCTGATGAAGAAGTACGGTTTGCAATGTCCTTGGCCCGTCCCTGGAAGTTGACTTTGTACTGGATGCGGTCGACATTTTGATGCAGGAGCATGGCGTCTCACTTCACGCGCAGACTGTGATCCACAGCGACCAGGGTTGCCATTACACCAGCTGCAAATTCATTGAACTCGTTGAACGCAGTGATCTTCGTCGCTCTATGTCCCGCAAAGGAAATTGCCGGGACAACGCGCCGCAGGAGAGTTTTTTCGGACATATGAAGGATTTGATTGATTTGACAGATAATCTTTCTTTTGGTGAAGCTATACAATCAACATACAACGACTTTTATTCCCTCGGAAACATAGCAAACTGAGGGATACATACGACAATGTTCATTTACAAGAGCACTGATACTTCATCAATGATGTTGTAAGTGTACATATGATATGGCGCAAAAAGAAGGAGAGCTACCTGCAATCGCAGATAACTCTCCTATTTTTATTTTCAGGCATTGCCAAAATCGTGCTTCTCCAACCTCTCGCTGTACACCCGCTCAATGTTCTGAATCGCCAGCACCGCCCGGTTGTTCTCATACTCTGGGTGCTCTTTGCAGTAACGCTCATAGAAGTCAATTTCAGAAAGGGCTTCGATGAAATCCTCCTGAGTATGGGGGATATTGTCCTGCAAAAGCTCCCGGTTGAAACGCAGGATTTGAACTCGGTGCGCATCCGCATTACGCTCATCGTCGATGCGGATATGTTCGTCCAAACGGCCCTGCACCTCATTCAGCTTTGCAATCACGTCACCGTTCAGCGCCTTCCCAATCATCTTCCCGATAGCAGACCACGGGTTGACCTTGATGGGCGCAATCTGCACCAGCGTTATCAGGACGACCAGAGCGCCGCCGGAGCTTGCCAGAATTTCCTGAATGCTCATAGTTTACTCACCTGCCTCTCCAGCTTCCACAGGGGCGTTGACCGTCTTACTCATCCTACACAGGTCATCGATGAGTTTGCTGATAACCTCCATGTCGATGTCGTAGTTGACCGTCTCAGAAGATGCCTTGACCATAGCCAGCACCCACTCCTTACGGTCAGCCCCATTGTCGAACTTCTCCTCGGCGGTTGCCATGTACTTCATTACCATGTCCAGCACCTTGCCCCAGTTCTTCTCCTTCACAGCCTTCTGGACATACTCCACCAGCTTGATAGCCAGAGGAATGGCAGTCGCCAGACCCGCAAGAACGGATACAATGAGTTGCAGCCACTCCATATTCATAGTCACTCCTCCTCTCAAATTGTAAAAGGGCGATTATACCCTTCAAACATGTTGATTTATAGCTCATGCTGTGGTATCATTGCTGTATCATCAAATGTAGGGAGCTTGATATCATGCAATACAAAATCTCGGATTCGACAGCACAAAAACTCGCTACAGAATGGGCTTTGCAAAAATTGGGACACAGCCTCGGTTATTACAGCACGGCAGACGCACTGATGGGGGACTTCCTGCCAAAATATAACGAGGCGATGGAAGCAGTCGAAAAATACAATCAGTCCGCAGATTCTTGAACAGGCTGTACCCTCATCTCATCGTCCAGCCACCCTAAGATATACCTAACATCTTTGACGGTGGCTTCGTATTTGGCCAGAAGGTCAACGATTTCTTTTGCTACATCCCGATACTCAACACCTTTTTTCATATATTCCTCCGTATATCATGTGGGAACCACCATTGCAGCGACTCCCATTGTCAGATTGCGGGGCTATCCTCAACACCCGCATCCTCTTGTAAAAATCCCGCCGCCTTTGCAGCGGCATACTTGATTCCCTCGCCGTCAGCACTCGTGTTCTCATGTTCGCTCTTGCGCACAATGCTGTTCAGCACGATGCCGATGGCGGTGCCCACCGGGGTAAACACCACGGTGAAGCACGCCAGAGCGCCCATATACTGAAACTCGATACTTTTCCAGGCGAGGATGAATCCACCCGCAAGACCTGCTGCCAGAAACAGCATAAGGTACAGAGCGAGTTTATTGGTGAACCCGATAGACTGGCGCTTCTTCTTGCGCCGTCTGGGTTTCTTTCGCCCTCGCTCAATCTTGATAGTCATGGATTACGCCCTGCCCATCAATTTCGCAAAGCGGTACAGCACGGTGACGAACTGCTCTCTCGTGAGCACATCAGCCCACATATAGTTGGGTTCGCCATTGATTTCTGTACCGTTACCTGCAATCAGACCGGTGGAAGTCGCCCAGGCACGAGCCTCTTCGCTGTACTTGCTGCTGTCATTGTCCTGGAGCTCCTTGCGCATCTCGCCCCAGAGTTCCTTGAAACGTGCTACGTCCATGTCATCATCCTCCTCATTGCTGATATTCGTCCCTGCCAGCAAAGCAGAGACATCGTCACGAACAGTCTGCATACTCTTCCCGTACTTTGGGAGCCAATGCAGAACGTCACCATGGTTCGAGCCAAGTCCGAGTTGATAGCTGTCCTGGTGGCACAGGATAACAGGTACTTTAACACCGTTATATGTAACTGTCCCCTGCGGGTCGAGGTTGTAAAGCCTGCACAGGTATGCTGTCAACTCAACTGCTTCACGGTAAGCCTTCTCAAAGTAAACAGGGTCTTTCAGATTGTCCTCACAGATTTCAAACTGAATCCAGCCGTTGTTGCAGGAACCCTTTGGCCCGGAAGCACAACCCCAGGCTTTCTTGTCCCAGTCACCAGCCTGAACCGTCGCCACATCTCCGTTGGCAAGTTTGCCAATAAATGCGTGAACACCGGCTTTAAGAGGAACCCATTCGCCCTTTACCCATTGACCCTCACGATTCCAGTCGTTGTTGTTTTTGTTCACGCCAATCAACTCAAGCATTTTGGCTCTGTCTGCTGCATTGTCATCTGGTTGAACATAACGCTTCAAAGTTGCGTTGTTTGCACCGGTAGAGTGCCACAGAACACCACGGACGGGAACTTTGCCAGTTCTCTTGTACCATGAACTCTGCCGCATGAAACACTTCATGGGAGGATTTGCTGAGGTATACTTCATTTTCACGCCATCTCCTTTCTCAGCCACCGTAATGGCGAACTGGTTGTAATAGGTCTGCCCATACCCAGCCCGCTTCTGTTGGACAGTGGGGTCGTTCATTTTCGCCGGACGCTCAAACTGGAGTAGCACAATGTCAGACGCCTCCCGCACAGATGCCGTGGTCATAAGCACCCCCAGGACGCTCTTGAAGCTCTCTGAGAGCTCTTTCATGAGGAATCTGAGCTGGGCATCAAGGTCTCCGATGGACGCTCCTATGGCCTTGCAGAAGGCGTACAGGGCCTGTTTCCGTGTCCAGTATGTCCACTGGCACAAACCATAGCCTGCGCTGTCCCGGACGAAATTGGTGTATGTTCCGTTATCCACGGCGGCGGTGTAGGTTACGTCTGTGTACCCGAGTTTCTTTTCATATGTGTTCTGGAGGTTCTTCGGATTGAGCCCACTCTCAGCAAACAGATTTCCCATCAGGCCAGCGACGCCAGCGTCGGTCATACCCTGGGATTTCAGGAACCTCCAGATAGTAGCTTCGTTCACGAAACCACCCCCTTATAAAAGTGATGTTTTATAACCGTACATAGCAGATGGGAGCCGCCGTAATTGGCGAGCTCCCATTTTTTCTACTTAAATTCCGGCCAAACTTTGAGGCCTGTCTCTGCCACAAGTCCATTTTCCACAATGTCATATGGCGCATCGCTAAATGTCAGCTCGATAGGCGCATTATAAACCGGAAGGCAGAATTCTCTGCCTTTCCAGCTCCAACGCATTACTCGCTTCCAATATTCCAGGTATGCCTCCCCATATTCAGGTGGGCATAAATGCCTATCTGCAAGCCGCCAGTGTGTACCTTCTCGAACGGGCATCGCCTCATACGCCCACATCTGACCATCTGTATCTGTGACAAGATATCGGAGACCAGCAGAGCGCAGCTTATTCACATTGAACTTTGGCACAAGGCCACTTCCTTTCATACTAATTTGTAGTGAGGTCTTTCACCGCCCTCAACACCATACCGCATCCAGTCCAGCATCACGATGCCGACTGCCGCAAGGAATACCCACATAACCAAGAACTGCGGACATACCTGTCCCATGATGTTCCCAGGCATAGCGGAGTAATCCCACACGCCCATGCCGAGCCACACATTAAGGATGAGCCCGGCTATAAATTCCACAGCCGTGATAGCCACTCCGCACACGGCGGACTGTGTAATCAGCGGCATACCCCATGGCAGTTCGGCCCCGAACCGTTCCAGCGGCACCGCCAGGATGATAGCCAGCAAGAGCATTGTCCAGCTAATCATCTCTGGCCTGCCGTGAGAGGTCTTCCATACGACCTCAATGAAGAAGTAGAGCGTGCCAGTCCAGACCCACAACAGCACGCTCAGGAGCCATTTCCCGGCACGTTCTCTCCCTGCCATATCTTACCCCTCCTGACCGTTCAGACGGGCCACGATAGCCTCCATCTGCGCCTGAGCGACCGCCAGCTTCTCGTTCATCTCGTCACGGTACTTCTTCGGAAGATTCATGCCGTAGGTGACGGCAGAGATTCTCTCCACGTCGGTCAGAGACTGCACATACGCCTTGAGAGCATTGTGATATGTAGTTTGGGATGTGATGGCAGTCTGAGCCGCGATGTAGATTTGTGCGATTTCCTGGGCAGTGTAGATACGACACTTGCCACCGTCTGCCTGATAGGGGAACTCGGTGCCGCCCAGCTCCACCACACGGAAGAGGTTTGCGATGTTGCTCTGGTCTTCGATGCTCAGGTTGAAGTGCTCAGTCTCCTCCCCAAGCTGGATGTCAACGCCAGACACAATGACAGCGTTGCAGGCGGCGGAGATTTCCGCAATCTTGGCGTTGCGAACAACCTCCGTGGCGTTATCCTCGCCGACCATCTCAACCATATCTGCTACGGTCAGCCAGCCATTGGCGACGGCGGACAGCAGGCCAGCAGCAGTAATCTCACCGTTCTGATACAGGTTCTTCAGTCTTTCTTTCATGCCTTATCCCTCCAATGCGCTGATGAGCAGGCTGTCGATGATTCTCTGCTGTTCGGCGACCAGCGCTCCGCCGTCGAACTCAGACACGACCACCGCGTCCGCCCCCTCAATTACATCGTGGCCGGTCAGATTGTAGGCCACACCGTTCAAAGCCACACCGATAGCCTCATCCTCGGTGGTAGGGGTGAAATCCCCGCTCTCACCAATTTTGATGTAGACCACCTTGTCAACGGCTCCCAGGTTTGCCCCGGTATTGATATTGGTGATTCGGTACATTGTTCATCCTCCTTGCTTATGTTTTCGCTCCGACCAACTTGGCGATATGCCGGAGTGCGTCGATATCTGCGTTGAAGAAATCGTGGTTCCAAAGCCAGTATTCATCGTCGTCGGCACGTTTATATGGCTGACAGACAGGGTCATTCCATACCCTGTCCCAGCGTTCCTGGTGCTGCTCGTCGCCCTTGCCGTTGGTCTTGGCAAGTGTCTTCATGATGGCCTGGGTCAACCGACCACGTTCCATTCCATGTCCATCGTCGTTCCTGGCGAAAAACTGATGGGCGGTCTCGCAGTCCTCATAGCACACGATTCCATTGTTATAGATGATGATGCCGTCCTCACACTCTACCTCAGTCGTAGCTGGGATATTGACCGGGCCGCAGAGAACATCCTTTCTTAAACGCCTATGTGTGATGTACTTCATGGGTTTCTCCTCTCATTCTGAAGTTTTCAATACGCTCCGGCGAAAACCCGAAAATGGCATAGAAAAGCCGCCGCAGTTTCAAAACTCGGCGGTGGTCGTTGTAGCCTCCAAAGTAGGCCAGTATACCATTTATGGATGTCCAGAGGTCTTCGTAGGTCATCTCGCCGTTCTGAATTTTGCCGTAGAACGCCTTGACCTTTCTGCGGGCACGCTTAATGCCACCACGGTTGCCACACATGATGACTCTACCAGTCTCGGTCAGGGTGAACTTTGCCTTGCAGTATTTGAAAGGCTTGGTTAGCGGGATGATTTTAGATTTTGCGATGCTTACCGTCAGCTTCAAGCTGGCGGCCTTGGCAACAATAAGCGCCATGATTTCCTTCGGGTCTTGGTCGGGCGGCACAATGACATAGTAATCGTCCATGTAGTGACCAGCGCACTTCATGCTAAGCTGGCACTTGATGAAGTTGTCCAGAGCAGATGGAAACGCAATCATCTCTGCCTGACTGGGTTCAACGCCCAGTGGCAGTCCGAGCGGCCCAGGCACCGTGTTGATAACATCGTCGCCGACCTTTTTGATGTCCGGGTTCAAAAGCAGTTGCTCGTGCCGCTTGAACAGTTCGTCATGGGAAACGGTGGGAAAGAACTGCTTGAAGTCGATGAGGATGATGCTGCCATCCCGTCCATAACGGCGGAAGTGCCAGCGCAAATCCTCTTTCAGCTCACGTTTTGAAAAGTCAAACCCTTTTCCTGGAAGGCTTGCACCGTTGTTATAAATCATGCTTGGAGTGTAGAGCGGAAGCAAGACCTTTCTGGTGAACACTTTGTGTATCTGCCTATCTTGAATCCGAGGAGCGTCAATGGGTCTTGTCTTACCGCGCTCTGAAAGCATAAAGTGGACATAGGCAGCCGGAACCCAACGGCCCTCCAAAAGAAGCCGACGCCGTTTTGCAGTCCCCGAAAACAGGTGCATCTCAAAATTCTGAGTGCTGCTCTTCCAGCGCACGCCGTTGCAGCAATGCTTTCCTGCCTTATACATATCATGGTATCCAAACACGTCTTCAAGACCGCCGACCTCAATACACCGGCGTATCCTGTGTTCCATTCTTTTCGCTACCCTTCTCTGGTAGCGTCCCTTTCGTCTTGACATAATAGTGTTTTTCGCCCTCCGTACAGATATCTTGTTGGGTGCCGTCTAATCTGCTTGACCTACTACACATGAAACGGGGTAAGACACATCTCCCGCCATGCACGCTACTGTTGTCCAGTGCGGCGTTCGTGCAGAGGTATCAGAGGGACAGTTTTGGACTTTCGTCACGGGAAGTATCTCTCCTTTCGTAAGGGTCGTGTTTCACCCTACCTTGGGCTACTGTCTGTTGACCCATAGCCATCGCTGGCCTTACGAAATCCGGGGCGAGCCCGAGGGAATTATTAGCGTTGTTATTGTTCGCGTTGCCGTTCGTGTTCACATTGCAGAAGTTGTTGTTGTTGTTGTAATTAGGAGAACGCTCCCACCAATACGCAGTCGAACACGAGAGTAGAAGAACTCCAACCGACAGGTTTTACAGAGACACACCCATAAAAGTCAAAACGTGTTTACCTCCCTTTGTCGCTCTTGAGCACATTGGTCAGCATGGTATTCTCGGCGTCAATCAGCTCGCCGAGCTCCTGCGACATACGCTCCAGTTTCTTTTTCGCATCTGTGGAGCTGACGCTGTCCCCGTTGGATTTCGTGAAGCAGCCCGCTGGGTTCAGCATCATCAGCTCGTAGCAGTGTGCGAGATGTACATCGAGCGCCATAAGGGCCGCTCTTGATTCGAGAAGGTGCCGCTTGCGCAGCTCCTTCCTGGTGTCGTCTGATGGATAGATGCTGTTCGCCTTTTCGGCGTTGTCTACCACATCAGACGCAAGCTCGGCGACGGACTCCGCCACCAGCCTGGAGTATCGAGACGACAGCCTCGACAGAAAATTGATGGTCTGAACATAAATCTTGTTCGCGGTATTCACATACTCCGCTCTGCTTTCAGACCTGTGGGCCTTCAGAATTGACATGGAACACTCCTTTCATTCATTTTCTGTTGGACAAAATCCTCCCGCACAGGAGGTCACCCTAAACCGTAAGGGGTCAACCCTTACCGTAAAGGGTGTACCCTCCTGTGGTCATAGATTGTATAGGGGAGGGGGATGGGGCCCATCCCAAACCGCAAGGGGTGTACCCTCGCTTATCTGTTATGGCTTGAACTCGCCCACTTGCGTGGGCTTGATTTTGGCTGATTCATGGATTATACCATGAAAGCCGGGGCGAGCCCAAGGGAACAATAAGCGTAGTAATTGTTCGCGTTGCCGTTCGTGTTCACATTGCAGAAGGTGCTGGAGTGGTAGTAATCAGGAGAACGCTCCCACCAATACGCAGTCGAACCGGTGGAGCTGTGCAGGTACTTCACCTTGCTGTTTCCAGCGGAGTAATACGCATACTGCACCTGATAATTCTTCTCGTACTGGTTGGAGTAAGAGCGGTTCCCACCGAAAATCTCCTGCTCAGCCAGCAACGGCAGGTAGTCCACCGACTTAGAGATGTTCCCCGTAACCGCCGCCCACGTTGTCCGTGTACTTGGAGATGGGTTTCATTACCGCACGCAGGTCGGCAGGGAGGGCGGCCATCAGGGTCTTTGCGACAGGGTTTGTTGCTGTGTCTGCGGGCGCATCATATCCAACATCACCAGAGGCGTGCTGCTTACCGTAGTTCTTTGGCGCCGTCTTGGTGGAGCCGAGGATGTCATACCGGGCGTCACAGGCTTTCCAGCCGCCGTAGTTGACGTTGCCCCAGTGGTTCATGTTGAACGCTTTGGTTCCATCGGTGTAGCCGTTCCAGCTATTGTTCGGGCTGTACTTCGCGTCCACCAGGCACACATCAGTGCCGCCAGACAGAGCAGTCTTGAATGTGCCGAACTGGATACCGTTGCCTTCTCTGGCGCTGTTGTGGTTGAACCCCAAGATGTACACATACAGCGTCTGGTTGACCGCAAGCGTACCAACGGTGCCGTTGACCAGCACGCCTTTCCGGTCGCCCACATTCCAATACTCGCTGCCTTTACCAGCGTCGGAGACCTGCCGGATTTCGGCCCAAGTCTGGTCGTTCAGCGCCTTCTTGGTAGGCATGAACTGGGCGGTCACAGCCACAGTTTTGTCTGCCGGGGCAGTATGGTTAGTGCCAGCCGCCACCTTAATAGTTACGGTAGCAGTGCCAGTGGTCTGATTGACGTGACTAATAGTCACGGTATTGCCAGACACCGATACGGTGGCCACACCAGTGTTGCTGGAGCTTGCAGTGATAACACCATTGCCAGGACGAGTGACAGTTACAGCAGCGGTCAGAGCGGATGCGTTCAGCGTCACAGAGCTGGTACTCAGAGTCATACTGCCCGCTGCCTTGCCGATACTCCATGCCACAGTCTTGGCAGTGGCGGAGCCATCAGACCACATATAATCGTCCTTCGGAGTGAAGGTAGCGTTATAACTGGTGGCGTTGGTTCCGCTGGTCGTACCGCCCAGGGTGAGCTGTGCGCTGTTGTAATTGCTCCAGGTAGGGGACTGAGAGTTACCGTTGTAGGTCAATGTCCCGCTCTGAGCCGGAATGTTTGAAATTGTGATTTTATTCGCAACGCCGCTCTTACGGTTGGCGGTGTTCGTGTTAGCCTTACCGTCGGTGGACATCGGGAACAGGGAGACATAGTAGGTCGTACCATTGGTCAGCCCGGTAGCAATCAGGGCATTGGTGGCATGGCCGTTCCTGGTGGTGCTGGTATAGGTGAATACGGCATCCGGGTCGTCAGGTGAGGTAGCGTAGCTACCAGCCTTCACGACCACAATGGTGGACGCCCAGGTCGCCAGGGTGATACCGTCAGAGACCACAGTTGCGGCGGGGTCAGTCCACTGAATGGACAACTTGCCGTTACCAGCGGGGGCCAGCGTGATACCGCTCACATCGCCAAGGGCGACAGCGTTGGGTGTAGCGGAGAACCCATCCTCGACATCCGTATAGGCGTTAGCCGTGGTGTAGGGGAACAGCTTGTAGTAGTAGGTCGTACCGTCCGTCAGGCCGCTGTCGCAGAAATAAGTAGTCTTATAAGCGTCCCTCGTTTTGCTATCCAGAACGATGACGCCATCACGACGGCTCGTGGGCATAGAGCCAGCCTTACGCACCAACAGGGTGCCTCCCCAGGACGCCAGCGTGGAACTGGCGACAACCAGGTCTTCCGGGTCAGTCCACTGAATGTAAACTTTCTCGTGGGCCGTCAGGGTCGCAATATCGCTGACGCCAGCCAAAGCCAGCCCACCGCCGCCAGTACCGGAACCGCCGGGGAAATTAGAGATAATAGGCATTGATTCGCCCTCCTTTTAACCTAAAATGATGATGAGAACGGGGATGTCCCGCTCCGGCATTTCGCCGTCTGCCACAATGGTCAGAGTGCCGTCCGTCTGGCCCGTGACAGAGAGCATGGCCTCCCGCGCAATCTCACGCTGTTCCGCCGTAGCTTCATGAGCGACGGAGATATATCCGTTATGTGCGGCCTTCAACCCCTCTACATTCAGTACCTGTGTAAAAGGAGAGTCGATGCCAGACCACGCTGTTGCCAAAAGTGTGGTGATAATCGAAACGCTCTTGTCGGCCTTCTCGCCGATAGCGTTGTCGATTTTAATCATGTTTGAGTTGTCCGGCCCGTTCATAGCCTTGCGCCAGTCCTGGAACCGTTCAGAGCTGTCATCTGTCAGATGGAGCTTGCAGTTGGTCGTCTCACTCATTTCGTCCACCCCCCCAATTACGCCATCAAGATGGTAACAACGGGAATGTCGATTTGAGGAACATCGCCAAACACGGCTACGGTCAAAGCGCCGTCCACCTGATTGCAGACATACATCTCAGCGCCCTTTGCTGCCTCCATCTGAGAGTCGGTGACTTCTTGAGCGATACCGATAACGCCGTTTTGATTCGCTTTCAGACCGGTCACAAGCAGAGTCTGCTGGCCGCTAACCCATCCATTTCTGGTCAGCGTTCCCTTGACAGCTACGCTTGCGCCGCCGCTGTTGGGGTTGATACAGGTGCGCTTCTGCGTGCCGTCCTCCTCTTGGGAGTCGATGTAGAGTTTCCCGTCATCACTGGTGAAGTAGCACCAGCCGGGATGCAGTGGGGTGATGTCCGTGGAAATACGGGAGCTGTCACCCTGCAGGATTTTGAAAAGCATAGATTAACCCTCCTCATCTTGAGTCCGAGTATGAGAAGAGGGGCAGGTCATAAGACCTACCCCTCCGTTTGCTGTTTGATTGTCCGGGATTAGAACGTGCCCCAGGTCAGCGCCTCATCGGCATAGTCCTTGGCGTTCTGCTCCGCTGCATCCCAGGCGGCGACCTTCGCGGCGTCAATGCCATCCAGGACGGTCTTGTTGCTGTGGGTATGGGTGTCGGCCTCCAGAGCGGTGACACGGGCGGCCAGGGCGGTCAGGTCGGCAGCCTTGGCGTAGTCACCAATGGACAGAGCAGCAATCGCATCGGTCACATAGGCAACCACCGTGGCCTTCTCATCGTCGCCACCAATACCAGCCAGGATGGCCTGGAGCTTAGTAATGGCAGCATTCATGGCGGAGGCATCATCGGGATGCGCCTGAATCCATGCGGCGATTTCTGCCAGAGTATCCAGAGACTCATTGGCATTCTCAGGGATGAGCTGCTTTGCCAGCTCCTCGTTGGCAATGGTGCGGGCGGACTTGCCGGTGTCAGTGCCGACCAGGGTGTCAACATCGGCCTGTGCGGCATCTGCGGCATCCTTGGCGGCCTTGATGTCGGCGTCCTTGGCGCCCTTGGCCTCATAGGTGTTTGCCAGGTCAAGAGCGTCGATGGCATCACCCACAGTCTTCGCCACAGAACCCTCGGTGGTGGCATCGCCGTTGAGCTTGTCAATCTTACCCTCGGCAGCGGTCACACGGCCGGTCAGGGTTTCCAGAGCAGCGTCGGTGGCGATACCGTCGGTCTTCTTGTCCACATACGCCTTGACGGTGGCGAAGGTCTCCTCACCGATTTTCAGCTCGCCCACCTTGGCCGCAATCTGGGAGTCCACATCGGAAGCGGTGGTGAAGGTAGTGGTCTTGGTGAAGGTCAGCTTACGGGTAGCGGGGTCATAGGTCACGCCGTCCAGGGCATTGCCGGTGCCGGTGGTCTCAACGCTGGTAGCGCCGGTATCCAGGTTAATCTGGACATACTTGGTGCCATCCCACTTAGCCAGGCAGTTCAGCTCGGTCACATAGTACAGAGCGGTGGTGCTGGGATTGATGTTGGCCTGCAGCGCGGTCAGGGTTGCGAACTCCTGGAAATCGCCGATACGCACACGGGTGGTGCCGTCGATATCCAGATACATGGCCCGCTCATCGGTGGTAATATAAAAAGTACCCTCGGAGATAGCGGCAGGCAAATTAGCCAGTAAGCCCTTCTTGAAAGCAACTTTTGCCATAATATTTCCTCCTCATGTTTTAGTTAAGCCCGCAGTGAGTGATTTCACTGCGGGCTTTTTCTGCTTGCGTCGGATTAGGAAGCGGCCTCATCAGCCAGGTCGCCCCAGGTAACACAGGAAACGACCGTATCCAGCGCAGCCTTGTCGGCAGCACTCATGGCACCGGCGGACGTGTCGGTTGCCACGGCCATGCTCAAACCGTCGGCGCCAACGGCGAGGCCGTTCGCATTGGCGGCGTCCAACTTGATGGATACGGTGTTGTTGGTCACAGTGATACCATCACCAGCGGCAACGGTATCCACCAAACCCTTCATGGGGATGTAGATATGGGTATTATCGGCGTCCTCAAGAACCAGGTCAACGTAGGGGTCGCCGACCTCTGCGCCGGTGTAGGGAGCGTCGGCGGTATCGACAATCTCGAACGTGCCGCCCTTCAGCACCTTATCCTTGGGAATCTCGATTGCGTCGCCCACATAGGTGGTGTTGTCGCCCTCAGTCCTCTTCAGCTTGTAGGTCTTAACGGAGCCATCGGTAGCAGTCGCCTGCTCCTCAATGGCGAACTCAACAGCGCCAGAAGCCGCAGCGGGCGAGACGAACAGACCGTCGTCCTTCAGCTTCAGAGCGTTGCCGGTCTCCTTAGAAACCTGCACGCCGATAGTAGTGCCGTTCTCATCAGAAGCCAGCACCACACTGGCATCAACCGCAGTCAGGCCAGCGGCGCCACCGGCAGACAGAGCGTCCAGCTTGGCCTTATCAGCGGCGGACATCAGGCCAGACGCCAGAGCGGTAGCCTCAGCGCCCTTGCCATACAGCACGTCGCCCTTAAAGAGCTCCTGGGTGTCAGTCAGCCAGTACAGGGTGCTTGCATCTTTGGTGGCAATGGCGTCATACTGGGCACGAGTACCCTGCTTGAAAATCACATTTGCCATGACATAAACCTCCTTATAATTTTTTCTATATACAAACGCTCTCTAAGCGTCTATATCTTGGTTACATATCCTCCCACACATAAGTGGTCACACCGCCGGGAGACTCCATACTGCCGTCGCCCATGTCGCTCCACTCATCGTTCGGGTTCAAATCGACAGGGTCGGGAACTTCGCCCGATTCACTCTCGATAGTGAATGTGAGCACCTTATGTTCGTCAACATGGGGCACGTAGACAGCACCGTCCTCGCCGGTGACGACACCAAGATTCTGCGTTGTCTCGTCCTCGAATGTGACGATGAGCTCGCCCAGCTCGTTGATTTCCATATTGAGAATGCCACGGGCTGTGTCCGCACGAACAAAGATGCGGTCGCCAAGCGGAATCTTCTCGTATTCGCCAGTTGGATTGCCTTCCTCGTCCTTGACTTCGACGGTAGACACCAACTGAATCGTGCTGTCCTCTGGGTCGAACACGATATTGTCAGCCTTGGCAGCAACTGCCTCATCGGTTTTGTCAATGCGCTCAGTCAGCGTGGCTTCGACCTTCTCCACCTTGTCCTCCATGTACCGCTGCATCTCGTAAACCATCCGCAGATTGCGGTCGGTGATGTACTCGTCCATGTTCTTAGAGTCCATGACACGCAGCATACACTCACCGCTCTTGGCGATGATGGGATGCCGGGGCGGGCCGGAGAAGATTTGCAAGAACGTGCAGATTTCGCCGGGGAATCGGGACAGGGTAGTGGTGACGGGGAGATGGTACTGATAATACCGCTCGTTGTACGGCTCTTCCTCCCGGACAAGCAGCGCAATATCCGCCGTACCGTCGGCCCGGACAAAACTCAGATACACGGTGGCGGTCAGCATATCAATATCACCCACCATAATTGGAATAAGGTAAGTGATTTTCTGGTTCATGTGGTCGCCCCGGTAAATGGGCTCATTCTTGGTGATGACGAGATTCATGCTCTCGTCGAGCTTGATATAAAGCACCTGTTTCACCTCCGTTTCTTATAGGATGACGTAATCAACGTCGTCCAGCGACATATCGTCATAGGTGGACAGCGTGTCGGAGTCCATCTCGTAAAGCAGTCTGTGGCGCTTGGTGATAGCTGTGACCTCAGATGCAATTTCCAGAGCGTTCGCCGCCGGGTTCATAAACTGTGTCAATGACCCAGTGACCGAGGACAAAAGCTCCAAAGAGCTTTTGACTTCAATGAACTTCGTCATCTGTTCTCCGAGCACTTTGTTGTCCAGAATGATTGGGAACTGACTTCGCCCGAGTGAGAAGTGAATCTCGGTCTCTATCGCTTGGGCTGCAATTTGAATCGCCATAGTCGCCGTATCGCACAATCGGTATAACAGGTCAGTCAACTCAGAGTTCACCACAATGGAGCTCTCAGCCTTCTCAATAGCCTGCTTCTTTGGGGTGAGCGGTTCCGCTTCCAGCACAAGCTGGGAGCCCACCCTCTCAAAGTCCTGCTTAACCGTCGCCTCGACGTTGGATACGATTTCTATTCCAGATTCTCCCCGGCCAAACGGCTTCTTGACGTAGGCGCTGACCGGCCCCGACGTAAGCTCCAAAGCGTTTTCTGCGGCTGCGTAGACCGTTGCCATCGTGTGCAGACGTTCAGCGGACAACTCGATAGCCGCCGTCTCTGGGCGAAGTGAATAATGCACCTGAAACTCTGCGCTGGTATCAAGTACGATGCCGTTGTTTAGCCGTTCCAGACAGGTCTTAATCATCTTGTCGATGTGCGACACAAGCATGGAACCAGACTGAACAGCAATGAACTTCTGCAGCGTATAGCTTTCAAGACAGGTCTCCAGAATCAGGCGGTTCATGACGGTCAGGCCATCACGGTACGGAATGGAATAGACGATAATGTCGCATTGGGTAAGACGTTCGTTCAGGTAAATGTCAAACTCTTTTGCCATATGCGACCTCCGCTCTTAGTTACGCCGGGTTCTGCGCCAGCAGTTTCAGATATCCCGCCTTGATGGTCATAATGGTAGCCGTCTCCACGCTGCGGGGCGTAGACAACTCGCCGTACATCAGCAGATTGCCGTCGTCAACAGTGGGGGAGTCATAAATCACGTAGTGCGTGATTGTGCCCCAGTTGGCGGTAGACTCGTCGAAGTTGATATCGTTCTGATTGGTGACCAGACCGTCTGTGGGCTCACTCAGGTTGGTCAAAAGCAGACGCTTGTAGCCCGCATCAGTAGAGGGCTCATTCACACCGGTGCCATCAATGGCGGGCGTAGCGGTGCTCAGACCAATGTAATACTGTGCGGGAATGGCGGGGGTCGTCTTGGTATGAAGCAGATTCCCGGCCACACAGTTCAAGAAATAGTTAGTATTCATACTGTCTTTTCCTCCTCAATCGAAAATGGGCATAAGAAAAGCCAGTTGCGTGGCAACTGGTTTAACGAATGAAGCCCTTATTGATATTGTTCGTGATATACAGGATGCCCTGCTTTGGGATTTCCACGTCCCCGTCGATGTCACGAATCTGGATTTGGTAAATGTACTTGCCATTCAAGCCCACCGTCTCTGAGGGCTCCAGTGTAACGGTGAGGACGTTGTTGATAGTTCCCTCGTCGTTGAAAGCCCCCTCCATCGGCTTCGTCAGAATGGGCGTGCCCATCTTGTTTGTGAAGCTGACGATGGCAAAGTTGGCGGAGACGCCCGTTGTACTGAACGGGCGCTTGTTCTTATAGAAGAACAGATTGAACACAAGGTCTTGTGTCTCTCCGCCAACAAAGTCGATGGTGGGCAACGTATAGGGGTTGTACTCGCCGGTCATATACATCACCCGCCTTTCTCAGTGGTTACTTCTTCTCGGCCGATGCGGTGATTTCTGCGCCCTCAAGCATACCGGCGACCTCCTCGATAACGGCAATACTGCCGCTCAGATTGGCAAGGTCGCTCTTGCCCCGGACAGAGATACTGTTCAGTGCGTTCAGCACTACGTTGAGCCGCTGCATGATTTCGTCTTTCATGGTGTCAATCTCCTTTAACTCATAGAATTTATCTTTGATTCAAGCTCTTCAATACGGCGACAGAGCTTCTGAATCATGAAGGTGTTAAGCGCGATGAAGTTGTCATATCGCAGATAACACTGGTCTTCGTACTCGCCATGTACGTCGTTCAGTCCAGCGGAACGAACAAACCCGGCGAAGTCGCCGGTAGTCATCCCAGCAGATAGAAGCGCCTGCTCCACGTCCTGAGCAATGAATCCAAGATGATACCGCCCGCTGTTCCCTTTGTTCAGCCGGAAAGCGGTAGGGCGTAGGTTCATAAAGAACTCGCCGTATTTGTCCATATCGTAGGTGATACTGTTCTTAATTCTGCGGTCAGAGCCTCTCACAAATTCCTCGCTGGAATAACAGCCGTATGCCGTGACAAAGATGTCATTTCCGCCCGCAGTCATACGGGTTCCGCCGTTTGTGGCGATAACATAGTTGCCGGGGTCAGAACCGTACATCATGGAACCGTATGTATATCGAATACCATCGTTTCCTCTTGCACAGCAAAAACCACCGAAACTACTTCCCAGTGTGATAGTATCGGCGTCGATTGTACCGGCTCGAATATAGTTGGCATTGATATAAAGCCGGTTACTTGTGGAATCGCTGAAAATACCAAAAAGGGTGCCATTGCTGGTTAGCTTATTGAAAATTTCACGGTCACTAATCTCAAAGTTTCGGGCCTCCTGATAAGCGTCCCACGCCATATCATACGCATTGTCCGCATAGTTCCAGGCAGAATTGGCACGGCTGTAAGCGTCGGCTGCATAACTGTATGCGGAGTTAGACCCCACGTTATATTCGGTCACGTTTGCCCAGTTGATGGAAGAACCCCACGCCATGGTAATATTGCCCCGAACAGAAACATTGCCGCTGGAGTCCACAACGAAGTTGCCATTACCAACATTCAGGCCGAGCAGATTCAGATACCCTGCGGTAAATTGATAGTTGCTGTTCATCATGGCATTACCATATCTGTCCTGGAAGGAGGCACCAGATACTGTGCCTTTGAACGTGCCCCTATTGGCAAAGATATCGCCGTTCTTTTTTACCCAGAAAGGTGCGCTTGCGGGGTTCTGTGCGCCAGCCCAAAACGCATACAACGAATTGGTGTTGGTGCCGGAGCCGTTCATCCCCACATAATTGCCGCCGCTCCCTGCATGAAGGTAGTCGCTCTCAATGGTAAATCCGCCGATTTGCCCAGAGGTCGCTTTGAGCTTCCCACGGAAATAGGCGCTGCCATCTCGGATATCCAGGAAGAAGCTGGCATTGGTGGGCATACCCTCGGAATCCGTGACGATGCTGCCGTTTCTGTCGATAAAGGACGGAGTGACCGTTGTACCGTTGGTAGTGAACAGAGCCCCGTTCCCGGCTACGATGCCATAGTCCGGGTCGAGCAGAATCTTGCCACCAGTAACTGCACGAGCAGAAAACGCTGAAGCGTTGGCACTCTCCAACACAAAAACAGCGTTGTAGAGCCACGCCCCGGTAGCGTCCACCTTGAACTGCATCACACCTCGGTCATTGACATTCTCGATAATGAGGTTGTTACCCACAATCAGTTTGCCACCGATGACTTCGGCGTTTACACCGAAATATTCCCCCACTTCCGGGGAGGCAAAGCGGCCCAGCGCCATTTTGCACGTCGCCCAGTTGTCGTCCGTCATGGCAATCATGCTATCCACGATACGGATTTGAAATTTAGAGTCGCCGCCCACATGAATGCCAGCGCCGTTGATAACAACGCTCTGGTTAGCGGCAGCCAAGATGGTGTTCTTAGCGGCGTCCAAAGAGCTGTTCATAAACTCAGACACCATGGATGCCTGCCCTGCGGCCTGATTGTAGATGTATTTGCTTGCATCGAAGCTGCGGCTGGTTGAGTAACTGGTCTCAATCATATCCTTTAAGGTATTCACGTTGTCGTGTCGCTTAAAGCGATTGGAAAATACGATAGAGAATTTGTCTCGGTTCTCAAAATCCAGCTCAAACTCGATGATATATGGAGTGATGGGCTGCCTGCCGCCCACATTCAGATACACACCCTTGCCCAACTCAAGCTGATTTCGGAAGGGGGCAAACTCCTGAGCGAACAGGAAATTGCCGGTGTCCACCGAGAACTCGTAGGTTGGGGTGGCCAGGTCGTCCAGTACGCCAACGGCGTACTCATACAGCTCCATCTCTACGGAGTACCGCTGATACTCGCTCACACTTGCGGTCAGGTACAAAGAACCGGAAGCTGTAAAGCTGAGTGCGCTACCCTCTCTGGTTGAGATGTAGATATCCTCACCCAAGTCGGTGGGGTATCTGGTCGTTACGGTCGTGACGTTGGTGGATAGCCCGGTCATTGAGCCGGACATGGTAATCATGCCGCTGGAGGCGGTCTTGTCGTTGACTCGAATCGTCCCCGCATAAAAGCTCAGGACATAGCTGCCGCTGGAGCCGACCTCCAAAGTCCCTCGGATGATATCGCCGGAGATGGCGGTGCTCCCAGCGAGGGAGAACGAACCGCCAGACATGGTGTACATTTTCTTATTGAACTGCGAGGTCAGGTCAACTTCGGAGATGGACGAACCCGTAACGGACAATCTCTGCCTTGATAGCGGATAGGAGTTGCCCGAGATGGTCGTGTCAACGTCAGTCGCTACAAAGGTATCCTCGGTGATATCCTGCTCAATCAGAAAGTTGGATAGCTCCTTATACTCAGCCGCTGTGAAATAGCGGGAGATGGACAGCTCGTTCACGATGGCTTTGATTTGCGCCGCATAGGAGGACGGGTTATCCGGGTTCAGTTCGTTCTCAATAGAAGCAATGGTTGCTTCCTGGGTAGAAATCTCCGCCTTCTTGGCGTTAATCTTGCTATTGATATCATTCAGCAGGGTCTGCTGATATGCTTTGCCAGCGTCGGTGACCTCCATAGCGCTGGCCTGGATGGTCACGCTTTGCTGCGCCGTAAGGGTCTCCAGTTCACCGTTCAGGTCTGCTAATGCGGCTTTGGCCGCAGTAAGGCGGGCGGTGGATGAGGCTCTCAGAGCAGTTAAGCCACGATAGTACGCTTGCCGGTTAAGGATGCTTCTCTGCCACGATACCCATTTAGAGGCCAGCGGTTCGCCGATGTCTCCGTTCGCAATGAAGTACGACAAATCGTAAATCCAGTTGGTGCCAATAGGATTCACGTCTCGGATACTCAGCTCGTCAGAACCATAGGGTCGAATCGCAGTCACCAGCTCGTCGCTCTTTTCCTCGATATCAAGTGACTCCACCAGATTATCAAAGTCCAGATAGATGGGCAGGGAGGGGCGCTCTTCATCCGCATCGTACACGTTGATGGTGCGCTTATAGGTATCGAACACAAACACACACCGGTACTTTTCAGGAGCCTGATTGTACATGAACGACAGCAAATAATCGTCGTACTGGTCAAATGTACGGTATCGTCCAATCAAAGAGGGCGACACATATCCAACACTCCAGCCAACGGCAACCTCCAGCACTCTGCCAAGCACAGTGTCGGTGGGGGAGGACGGATTCCAGAAGTTGAACGTTCCCTCCTCCAGAAAGAGCTTCTTAGATTCCAGGGTCTTCTCATAGGAGAACCCTTTAACGTGTTTGACCTCTCGAACACCGTCGGACTCTATAGACGGGTTGAGCGTCTCATACACACCGTAGCACTTAGTGTAGATTTGCTTGTACCCAGTTACATCGTCATAGAAAGAATTAGGCTGTCCGTCAATGACAGAGGGGATGTCAAAAGAAATCTCACTCGGCTCTGAGAACTTAATGTTGAGTTTCAGATTGAACACGCCGGGGATAACGCCAACCATCTTGTCCCCGAGTGTCTTCAGAACAAGCTCCGGGGTCTCAGGCAGACCGTTGCTGTCAAACTCCAGTTTGGAGTAATCAAGATACATTTCGCACCCCCTTATCCTGCGACATTGTAGAGCAGCCTCCCTGTAATGGTCAGCGTGCCGTTCCCGGTAATCGTCAGGTTGTTATCGCCGTGGACGAGCCGGAAGAAATTCAGATTGAAGCCATCGTATAGGTTGGTCTTTCCGATGGTTTCTTGGATGATGCCATTGCGGTTGTCCACAATAACATTGGTTGACGACGGAATCCCGGTCAGTTTGAACTCCCGGTCGTTGTCGTCGTGGTTCACAATACTCAATGTGCCGCCAGACGTGGGGGCATAGATGAGTGTTGGCTTGATATATTCACGAACGGAGCTGTCGTTCCTGAACAAGATGTTAGTCGCTCCGCTGATGTTGTACTGATACTCAAACGGGAACCCATAGGCATACGGACAATCACAGACTACCGTTGCTTCAAACGCATAGGGGAGCCACCCGTGGTGAATTGGCGTCAACTGCGTGATGAGGCATCGGAACTGCACCCGTTCCAAATCAGGCTGGTCAATGGAGAGCCACTGGTAGTCCTGATACCCGGTCAGCCAATGAGCGATATTCTCCATCTCATATCTGTCCAAGTGCTCCTCCAAAGACCCGAACACCAGCTTGAACTGCAGCGGGGAGCCGTGATAGTTCACGCCAAAATGCAGAGGCTGGATACGACCCAGCGTCCGGGTTTCGATGATAGAACCCTTGTTGCCAAAGGGTACGGCGCTCTGGCCCGTTCCGCCAAAGTCATACAGCATCATGCCATACATCACCGAAGATTCCCCCGCAAATGTAAATTCATAACTATTAAACAGCTTCCTCACTCCCTTTCTCTGAAAATGCAGAGGGAGGGGCGCAAGGCCCCTCCGTCCGCTTATCGCTTGATGTTGAGCTTTTCGAGCAGCTCGTTAGCCTGCTGCCGGGTGATAGCACGGTGCTGCTCCACAGTGTCTTCGTTAGCACCATAGATAATGGTATCTCCGAACTCGATAGACACCTTCTCACTGCTGGTCACATTGGGCGGCGCATCCGGTTTGACATCTGCCACCCCGCCTGGCCCAGTGAGCGCATTGGACAGACCCGAAGACCGGATGAGCTCACTGAACTTATCCGAGAGAGTAGTCGCAAACTCTACCAGACGGTAAAGCCCACGCTCTTTCTGCTCGTCCAGAACAGCCTCACCCTTTTCAAGCACAGCCATGATTTCATTCTGCTTGAGTGTCGGGTTATCGCCAGCGATGCCGCCACGGTGATAGATGTACCTCTTGTACTTGTCATAGAGAAGCTGTTTAGAGCCGTCCATATACCAAGTACCATTGTCACGATGGGTATTGACGCCGTACTGCGCCAGCATCGTACCGAGCTGCAAATTACGGTTGTCGAGCCATGCTTTGCGCTCTTTGCTCGCCGTGTGATGCTCCTGGCTGTTCGAGTACATCTCCTTGATGATAGCGTGAATGCTGTCCTCTTTGGTAGAGGTACTATGGTTGCTGTTGCCAACAACCGTGTTGTTGCCAGGGCCCTTGGAAGAACCGCCGCTACCGGCAGCCTCAATATCAGCATCAATACTGTTCAAGGCGGAAACATAACTGCCATACCGCTGGGCGGCCGCAAGACAGTTATTCCACGCCTCGGTGATTTCGGAGTTCAGCACGCTGCCGTACTCTGTATTCCAAGTAATCAGCTCGTCATACAGCGTGTTCCAGTGGTTCTCGATGTAGTCGATGGCCATGTCATACAGTTTCTGGTAGCTGCTGATAGTTTCCTCAAGGGCGGCGATTTCGGCGTCTTTTTCGTCCTCATACGCCTCCTTCATGTCATCCAGGGCTTCCTTCTGCGCATCGACAGCATAATCATTCTGGTCGTCGGACAGCTCCTTTTGGAGCTCCGCCATCTCTTCCTCCAGCTTGATTTTCTGCGCCTGTGCGTCCCGGCTGTCATCCAGAGAAAGTGCGTTGATGCGTTCCTGGAGCTTCGCAATCTCCTTCACCTTCTCGGCGACTTCATCCTCGTAGTCAGCCTCCTGCTTGGCGGCATCCAGCGCCTCCTTACGGAGGTCAATGATATCGCCATAGGCGTCTTTGAGGTCTTCCAGTGCGTCAATCTGCTGCTGAATTCTGTGCTTCAGCATATCCATGACGTACTTGAGGATGTCGTCAACCCCAGACTTCATGTTCTCCAGCTCTTCTCTCATCTTCTCACTGGACTCACCCGCAACCTGACCAACACTGGCGATTGCGGTATTAGCGAGAGATTCAATAGACTGAATGTTGTGCAGGGCCGCCGCGTACTGCTGGTCGTCCAGGTCGCCCATAGCGTGCATCAGTTCAAGCTGTGCATAGGCAAGGCCGAACGTAGCATCCGTGGCGTCCGTAGTGGCGTATAGCAGGGTGTTGAGGTTCTCGATGGAGCCTTCCTCCAGGGCAAGGCGCAGCCGCTCCACATAGGTTAGAGCCTGTTCTGCAGCGAGCTGCCGGGTCTTAGCGATGATGACCTTGTTGATGTTCTCCTCGTTGATAACCAACAGGCCATTCTCGTCCCGGAGGTACTGCATATACTGCGGGCCAAGGGCAATGATGTCCTGGAAAGCATCCACGGAGATAAAACCTCCGTTTTCTGCATACTCGTCTGCCGCTGCCTTCAGCGTATCGAAGACATTCTGGATTTCATCTACGGCACCGCTTGCAGAAGTGACAATGTCTTTCAGGTAGTCGATTACCTGCTGCTTGGACTCCTTGATTTCCGCCTGGAAATCGCGCATCGAATCGACGCCTTCCTGGTTGGCGGAGTTCAGTTCATCCAGGGTGTTAATGAGTTCCTCCGTTTCCTCACGCAGTTTATTGGTCTCCTCTTGGGTAGACCCGGTCAACTCGTTGAGGTGTTCGAGGTTCTTAACGAGGAACTCATTCGTGTCAGAGTTATACTCAATCTCAAAGCCAAGAGCCTGCAGGTCGCCGATACTGTTCCTGATGGTATCCTGTCTAAGAGAGTTTAGTGTTGCAAGTGCGTCAACCTCATCGCGGTATACATTGATAAGCTGCTCCGTCAGAGCAATCTTCTCTCTGTCTGTTTCCGCAAACTCAAGGTCTGACTGCAAAGATGACAGGCGGATTTGAATTGCCTCAAGCCGTTTCAACGCCTCGTAGTAGGCGTCAATGTCGGCGAGGTACTCTTCGAGCTCGTCCTTGCCATCCTCGTCCTTATCGGAACCGCTCGGCTTATCACCATAAATGGATTTGAGGTCGAGCCCTTTCAGCCGCGTAAGGTTATCAATGATAGTCTGGTTCGCTGTAATCTGGTCGGTCAGCGTTTCCACACGCTTTTCAATGACATCCTTATATTCGGCGGCCCAGTCATCAACGGATTTGCCGTCAATGGTGTAGTCCCCTTCAACCTGTGTCTCAATCGTCACATTACCGGCAGAAACCGTTCCAAGGTTCTGAATGCCATCGGTCAGACCGACAAAGTTGGTATCGCCGGAAAGGGCCTTTCCAATATTAGTGCCGATATTCGACAACAGCGTCTTGAGGGAGTTCCCCGCCCAGCTTTTCAGCTTGGTAAGATACTGCGGGAACGTCTTGAGTGCGCCAGTCAAACCATCGGAATGCCCCTCGATAATCATGTCACCGAGAGCGCCCCAGATGGGAGCGGATTCATCCACGCCATCGCCCTGTTGCTCCAGCATCTTCCCGAGCATATCCTGATTAACGTCCAGAACGCCGTCACTGTATGTAACGAAGTTCTGACCTTCGAGGTCGTGCAGCTCATTCAGAAGACGCTGATAGGTCTTTTCAGAATCCAGCTTCCCGTTGGCCTGCAGGTCGGCGATTTCGACGACCTTGTTCTTCTTCTCATTTTCAAGTTCAATCTGACTCTTAATCAGCTCATTTGTTGCGGTCAATTCCGCAATCTTGGTGTCAATGAGCGCATCGTACTCAGACTCATACGAACCGAGAATAGAGTTAAGAAGCTCCTGCTGGTTCTCAATAGAGGTATCTGTAAACAGGTCGGACGCTTTCAACAGGTCTGGGTATTTCAAAGCGAGCTTTGTCAGCTCTCCGACTGTAAGCGCAGTCCCTGACTTCAGGGTGTTCATGGCGCTTGCAATATCAGAAATACTGCTCTCGACATTGTTCAGCCCGGTAACCATATCGGAGAAATCCCATACATTGACAGTCTTGTTCCAGTCAACGCCGAGGGTGTCCAGCTTCTTTTGGAGCTCGTCGAACGTCATGCTATGGGGTGCTGCAGAAATATTATAATAAATATTCAGAGCATCCTCCACAGACATATCATCCAGAAGCTCGTCAATGGATTTCAGCTTATCAATGTCGCCGCTGGCAATGGCCTCATTCAGCTCGTCAACTGTCATGCCAGCGGAAAGCGCTGCCGCCTCCAGCTCATTGTAGGCTGTCTGGATGCCGCCCAGGTCTCCGACAAAGTGCATTGACTCGCCAGTCTTGATTGCCGTCTCACCAATATCTGCAAGCAGATTCTTGATAAGTACGCCATCAAACTCAAGTCCTTCGGTGTCGAGCTGCAGGAGGGTATCCAGGCTCATGTCGCCACCGGCTTTGTCGATAAGCCCATAGATGTACTCATGCACCGTATCGCTGTCCAGCAGCACAGGGCCGTTTTCTGTCTGGAGAATCGGCGAGAAAGCGATTTCCACGCCGTTCTCTTCGCCAAAGAAATCAGACCCGCCGAATACGGTAGAGACAGACCCTCGGAGCTCATCCACAGTAGAACCCCAGGACTCAATGGCATCTTTGTACTGGGTCAGGTTATCTTCTGTCCACTCCAGAATTTGGCGATTGTTTGTGTCGATGTTGCCGTAGACCGTCTGTCCAAGGTCAACGCCCAGTTCCTTCGCCTCTTCGACTTCTCCCTTGTACCAGTCGAGCAGGTCTTGGAGTTCATCTCTGTCGATAGGCTCGTTTACGAGGAGAGTCTTTACATGGGCGATGGCTTTATCGACATCGGATTTCAAAGAGGTAGAATCTACGTCAATACCGAGCGAAGCCCGGATGTAGAGCTGCAAATCCTCATCTTCAATGTCCTCGATATCCTTCAAAAGACGACGAACCTGCTTCTCGTACTCACCGACGGAGAGGCCGTTGCCGTCAACATCAAGACCGAGCTTCAGGGCAAAGCCCTTATCGGCAATCGCCTGAATCTCAGGCGTAAACTTTTCAACGAAGTCGTTGATTTCCGCTTTGATACTGCTGATAGCGCTTTCGTCGATTTCCTTACCGCCGAACCAGCCGTCCTTTGTGATATCCTCCACACCGAAGGAATTCACAAAGTCGTCAATGATTTGCTTGGCGTCCTTGCTCAAAGAAGCATAATGGCTGTTGCTTTCAGCGACCAGCTTGAGCTGGTTGGCAACATCCTGGTTAGCGGCCGCAAGCTCACTCTGGACATCAGAGTATTCCACGGCTGCAGATTTTGCCTCGTCAATAGCGAGCTGAAATGCGTCTTCGTCCTTGAACTCAGCATCCTCAAAGTTGATAGCGGAGATAATTTTGCTATTCCCGCTCTCGATATCAGCGGCAATTTTGTCAACATAATCATCCCAGAACCAACCAGACTGCCAATATCCATGCTCGTTAAAATACTTTTTCAGCTCAGTCTCGATATTGTCAACGCCGAGCGCCCGCATGATTTGCCGGGCCATGAATTCGCCGCCCTCCATATCGTCGGGAATATCTCGGTCATTGATATTGAATAGCCTCCAAATCGAATTGCTGAAAGCTGTATCTGTTGTGAGCGCATCGCCGTTCATGAGGTCTGAATAGGTTGCGACGGAACCGGCGGTAGCGGTGGAGATGTTTGAGGTTGTGGACATACGGCGGAGCTCGTTCTGATACTCCTTCTCCTGAAGCTCAATAGCCCGCTCCAGCAGATTGTTTTTGTCAACGAGGTAGCCATTCTCCTTGTCATATCCCTCGATGAGCTCAGGAGAAATACCGACAATCTGTTCGATAATTTCCTTGTAACGCTCGTAGTCGTCAGCAGACAAAGAGATATTGCGTCCATATCGGTCAACGCCCTCTGACAAACGCTCGAATTCGTCTGAGAGGTCGTTCAACGTCTGGATGTTACTATCCGCCTGTTCCTTGAACTCCCGGAATGACTCTTTCAGTTCATTGGAGCTTTCCACAAGTTCCTCAGTAGACTTGTGGAGTTTCTGATAGATAGCAACAGCGCCAGCAATAGCAGCCACAGCCACCACGAATACGCCCATAGCCACCTGCGCAGTAGTGGCGGCAATCCCGGCCGCATTCAGAGCGGCAGCGAGCTTACCAATAATTGATGTGGACTGCCCATATACAGCTATTGCCGTGGATGTACTGGACGCAGACGCTTTCATCATGGTGGCAAACACCTGCAGCGCAGTAATCAGCTTCGGGACAACGCCAATCAGGGTGGAAATGACTGTAGTGATTCTTGTAAGCGCTGCAAAGAGAGCGCCACGAATGGCATCGGCTTTGATGATGGCGACGATGGCAACAGTAATCGTCAGGACGCCGTTCAGACCGCCAATTATATCAGTAAGGCGCATAAGCGTCTCAATAATGCCAAGGAGCCCAGTACCGAAGTCAATAATGCCGTTCAGGAAGTCCGTAGAGAAGGTGGTCTGGCTCAAAGACTGGAACGCAGCCTTGAACTGATTGATATGGGCGGTAGTGCTCTCCATATAGGTGGCATAGGATTCCTGCAGTGTGCCAGCGCTATTTGCCATATCCTCCATAGCGCCAGACGCTTCCTGGAACTGTTCTACCATAGAATAGAACACAGACTGCTGACGCACACCAGCAATGGCGTTAGCCAGAGCGGCCTGCTCCATTGAAGTCAGGTTTTCCCATATAGCTGCAATATCAGCCACAACGTCATAGGTGCTGCGGAACTCACCAGTTGCATCGGTCAGGGCGACGTTGTACTTGGTCAGAGCAGCAACGAGTTCGCCATACTCTGCCTCGGTCATCGTCTCGCCCAGCTCATCCAACTCTGTCTTGGTGCTCCGCAATCTGGCCGCAATCGTTCTTAGGCCGGTGGAGGACTTGGCCGCGTTTTGGATGGTGGTATTGGCCGCCGTCAGCAGCGCCACAGACTGGTCGAATGTGTTGCCTGCCGCCGCCAGAGCGGAGGAGGCGTTGTTCATACCTTCTGCAATCTGTGACACAGAGATGGGGAAGTTGTTACCAGTGATGACCAGCTTGTCCATGATAGACTCAATCTCGTCAACACTGATACCAAACGCCTTGACGATAGCGGTCAGAGCGTCTTGCGCAGCGGCCACATCAATATCGCCAACGTTTTGAAGCATAGCCGTAAACTCAGCCAGAGCACTGGATTCATCCAGCGAATAGCCCAGTCGGGCGTATGTAGTCGTAGAGCTGATAAGGTCTGTGATAGAGGAGCCGACCCGTGTCGCCGTCTTGGAGATGGACTCCATGTAGCTGTTGTACGCTTCCTCTGTCGTGCGTGTAACAATCCTGAGCTGGGTCATAGCATCGTCCAGCTCGATGGTGGCTTTTACCATCTGGCGGATTGTCCGAACCCCGGCCATCATCACCCTTGTGATGCTGAACCAGGTGCCAAACTTCTGCGCAAGAGTACCAATCCGCTGGCCGAATGTTCTTGTATTCTCTCCTGCGGCGCGGATAGCCTCAGACGAATTTTTGAACTCAGATGTAATTTCGGACAGAGACTGTCTGACTTGCGCCGGAGTAAGTGTCTTATAGGTATCCCGAAGTTCCTTCAGGCGGCGAACGTAATCATCGAGCGCCGCATAATCGGCCCTGGTCTTCCCGTTCTCGGCCGCCGTCCAATTCTTTTGGGCATCCCTAACCTGCATGAGGGTGGTATTGATTTGTCTATACAGGTTATTCTGTGTAACCGCCGCCGAAGCAGCACGATTCGCTGCATCCGCCTCCTGCTTGGCGGCGTCCTCAGCGGCCCGACCAGCCTCTCGCCGCGCATTTGCAGCCTCCGTCGTGGCCCTGGTTGCACCCTCTGTTGCCGTCCGCTCCTGATTGATGCTCTCAATGTTAGCGCGGATAGCTGCACCCTCAGCTTCGATTTGAGCACGATACTCGCCTGTAACCGCAGATTTAGAAGCACGAATCTCCTCAATCTTTACCGCCCACTGCTCATACTGTGCAGTGATTTCCGCAATACGTGCCCGCTCATCATCAGAGGTAGCCGTCTTCGCCAGGTCGTCAATAGACTTCTTGATGGAGTTTTTCTGCCCGCCAAGAGCCTCCATCTGGACTTTGAACTCGGCAATCTTACGGGCCGCATCGGTCGCCGCAGCACCTGCATCCTGCAAGTCCTTCTTGATTTCGCCAATTCCTTTGGAAGAAATGGTAATTTCTGTTCCAGTAGAAAGTCCAAGTGTATTGACGATGGCGCCGAGCTGCTTCTTAAAATCAGAGATTGCACCTGCACTCAGCTTGAGGTTGGAAATCTGAACAGAGAACTTACCGCTCTGACTAATCTGGTTCAGCTTTTCCTGAAGCTGGCCGCTCCAGGATTTCTTCCCCCCGGTATCGGTGTCAATGCCGACTTTGACCTTGAGCGGGTTTTTGTTTAACTCCTTCATGAGCTCCGTGAGCTGGCTTTGAATAAGCTGCCCACTTTCGCCGCTCAGAGACCCTTCGCCGAGCACGCCAAACAGAAGTTTGATATCTGCACCTGCCATCGTTTTCTCACCGTCCTTTATATTGAAGAAAAGGCTTGGCGTAAAGCCAAGCCTAAATTGTTTTGGTTCGTGACCATATTTGGTTGTTCCCCTTGAACTTGCCGTCAGTTTCTGTTAATATCTGTATCATCAGAACTCGATACTACACTTGTGAGGAGGATGCGATATGGCGCTGTTCAAATGTCCAAACTGCGGTGAGGAAATCAGCGACAGGGGCGCTATATGTCCGTACTGCAAGAATTGGATTAACACTGAAGCATACCGTCAGATGGCCTCCCAAAAGAAGCAGGAACTGATGGAAGAAGGGGAGCGGGAGTATAAGCAGACCACCGAATATAAGCGTAAGAAGCAACGAGAAGAGAAACTCGCAAAGCTCCCGCCCTGTCCCCTCTGTGGTTCAAAGGAAAACGTAAAGCGAATCGGAACGCTTAATCGAGCGGTATCTACTTATATGTGGGGTTTGGCTTCATCCAAAATTGGGAAGGAATATGAATGTACGGCCTGCAAATACCGCTGGTAGGCGACTTATTCATAAGCCGTGCCAGCAACAGCGGTCACACCATACTCAGCCCCATAGTTTGCGTTAAAATCCGCAACGGCTTGCTGGATAAAACGAAGTGGCTCCCGCTCTTTCTTGCTCCGTACCCATGCAAAGTCATTATCAGCTCCGCTTCTTAGAACGCCGTCGCCCGTTGCCTTATGACCATTCCACCAGCCATACACATAATTCTTTGCGTGGTAGCCATTGTTGAACAGGGCGACGATGTTCTCTACGCCCTCATATCCGAGGTCATTCTCAAGAGAATCTCGGTGCAGGTCTCCGTCGAAGTATAGGCATACCTCGAATCCTTCCGGGGTCTTTGTGATACGGCCCGATGATTCCATGTTATTGATATGCTCCATAACAGATTCTGGCAGGTCGTATTCGGCGGCTGTAACTCGCATCACATACAGGAACTTGGACACGGCCTCCCACATCATTTCCTCTGTGAAGACCTTGTCTCCTGCGGCGGTTTGTTTCACTCCCGAATTGGCATACTGCTGGATGCACTTGCCCATTCTCTCCTTACCGGCAGAGGATTTCGCATAGGCGGAAACCTTATCCATGATGGAGTCGATGTTGATATTCACGATTCGTCATCAGCCTTCATAGGGCTCTCCTCCGCAGAAGGCCCCTCGGTTGCGCCTTCCTGCTGCGCGGCCTTCTTTTGCTCCATATACGCCTTGACAATCTTCTGCTCGTCCAGGCCACTCTCAGCGATAGCAGACATCAGGGTTTGCATATCATCTTTGGTCAGCCCGGAGAAGAGCGCCTCGGTCTGGCGGCTCATGTCCTCAATGGTCTCGACCACCTGCTCAATACGCTTCTGAATCTCTGCTGTCCGGGTATTGCAGTTGAACCGAATCTTCTTGTCGATAGCATCCACGATTTCCTGCAACTGTGTGGTATTGATGGCTTCACATACGGTATCCACGGCATCCGTGAAATACACCATCTGGTAACGGTGCTCCAGATTGTCGGGGAGAGAAAAGTTTGCGTACCGGGACAGGATGTTGCTCTTGATGACAAAATCCCTAACCTCTGGCATATAGCCATACTGGTCGTGGAAGCAGCTCTCCACCACATCATCCACGAAAGCCAGAACCTCCATGAGGGGCAGGGAACGCTTTACTTTGACCTCAGTCCCGCACCACTGGATAGTGACATTATTGTCGAAATGCTCCTTCGCAATCTTGTCGAACTGAGCGATGGACACTTTCTTTTCAGTCTTTGCCATAATCGGCATCCTCCTTTTTGTCTTTGATGGTGACATCTATTACTGTCCGTGGATGTTCTGCATCAACGAAGCATTGCATCGTCAATTTCATGAGATGTTCACTGTCATCATCCACGATAAACCCGCTCTCCACCAATCCATCCAAAATGAATTTTGGGCAACTATTGTCAACGTCGTGCCGCCGGTGGTTCGGATAGTATGTAGAAAAACTCAAGTCGCACTTTTCAATGCGTAGGTTAGAATAACCTTGGTTGTCGATAAACCAAACGATGAAGTCTTTCCACCGCTGTTTCAAAGCGTTCATGGGAGCTCGCTTCATTATCATCCACACATTGATAGAGGGGTGGTAGGGACTTGGGATAGGCTTCTTTCTCGCCTTGGTGTGGATGGAAAAGTAGTGCTCCTCATACTTCTCCAGTACATCCCCATCTATCGTTAGCTTGATGCGCTTCTTCACGTTCGCCTCCTAAAGGAAAGGGGAGGGCGGATTACTCCACCCTCCCGGTTGATTACTTTTCCTCCACAGGCGCTTCAACGGGCTCGTCTGCCTGCGCAGGCTGCTCCGCAGGAGCCTTCTGTTCGACAGGAGGCTCAATTACCGCTCTGCGTCTCAGCCCACGCTTCGGCGCAGGCGGAGTGGGATTGCGTGCCTCAGTGATGCGGCGCAGATACTCTGCTCCACACTCGGGGGAGCACGCAACCTCCTGCCAGCGGAATACGCCTGCGGCTCTGTCCATCATGGTACGACAGGCTTCATATTTCTTGCCGCACACTCGACACGTCTTTACCGCAGTCGCCATACGTCAGCCTCCTTACTCAGCGTCCTCGGTGTTCACGCCGAACACGGTATAAGTCCACAGAGCGGTGGCAGAGCCAGCCTTGCCGCAAGCGCCGGACAGAGACTCGGCCTCAAAAGCGTGGACAGCCTGGTTCTCACCCATCTCGATGGAGAAGTCGCCGTTGAAGTCGGCCTTGGGGATGTAGAACTGGATGCGGTACACGTTGGCGCACTTGTCCTCGCCGAAACAGTCTACATACAGGGCGCACTTCTCGGAATACTTGTCGCTCATGTTGGTCAGCACGTCGGCCTGAATCTGGCGGAAGTAGTACACCACGATTTCAGTACCGTCGGCAATCTCCTGCTTGTTGTTGGCGGTGTCCTCGAAGAAGACCAGCTTCTTGGTGGCGGGGTCATAGGTAAACTTGCCCTCGGCCACAGTGGCATCCTGCTCCAGCTTCTTGCCCAGAGTGCTGTCCGCATTCTTCACGTAGACAGACTCAATCTCGTTGCCAGCGGTGCCGACAGCCTTGTAGCTTGTAACGGCCTCGTTGTCATTCACGACCAGATAGTCAGTCCACATGACTGTGGTGAGCTTGTTCTCGAACGTACAGCCAGTCTGCAGCTCCATCAGGCCGCCGGAAATCAGGCCGTTGTTACCGCTGATGGTGACAGCCTTGTTCCGCTTCAGAGAAGACAGCTTACGACCCTGGCGGCCGGTGATGTCGGTCTTGTCCTGGCTCTGGGCAATGGTCGCGCTCTGCAGCTCGTCCAGCACGAACTTGAAGTTGCCGGTCGTAATGTCGAATGCGGTAATGGTCTCAAGACTGGTAATGGTTACGTCATTGACATTAAACATAGTCAAACCTCCCTTGTTATTTGTGAGTCAGCCAGTTCAAATCATCCTGGCTCAACTCTTTTGCATTGACTGTGCCAGCATAGACGCCGTGCATCCTGTTGTCATAGTCAATCTTTTTGATAACTTGCCGCACACTTTCGTTAAACTGATAGATTGAGAGTTCTCGTGTCCCCTCAAATCCATAGTGGAACTGTTCAGTGTTTACCATTGCGACAATCAAACCTTCGAGCTGGGAGTCTGCCATACGCCTGTTTCTGCGGCGCATCTTCTCCCTCGCTCTTTGCAACATATATTCTCTCGCTTCCTGGTTGGCGGGCTTGCGGTTGTTCCGTTTCAGATTGTGAATCTTTCGCAGGACACTCGCAATCTGCCCCTGGATAGAGCGGTCAATGACCGCTCCGGTTTCCTTGTTGAATAAAACAACGGTTTCGTTCTGTGGATTGACAACGGCCTTAAATGGTTTCAGGTCGAGGTCTCCAAAAATCAGCGATGTATCTCGTTCTTTCAGTGCGCCGAACAGCATGAGAAACAACTCGTACTCATTGATAGACATGAAGTCGATACCCATATCGTCGAGCTGTACCATCATGTCCACCGGCATTGCTGTCAGCATGGACACCATGGTATAGTAATCATCCTCATTGTCCAGCACATCTCCAACAGAGGGAATCATCACTTTAATGAAATCGTTGATTGCATACTCCCGCTTATACAGAAGATTGAGAGTGGCCATTTATCCGCCCCTCCTGTTCGACGGGGCAGACCTTCCGCTTGGTGACAGCCGGTTGAAATCCGTAGCTTTGAACGTCAGTACCTTACCCTGGTAGTCTGAGATGGGAGCGAACCGTCTGGTAGAGTCCAGGTCAAGCTCACCCAGTCCGTAGTACCGGCTCCCGTTGATTGTTTTGGCAATCTCAGAGCAGAGTCTATCCACACGCAGGCCGCCGCCCTCCGGCAGCCGCATAAGGCTCTTGTGGGTAAACACCCAAATATACATGATGGGTGAAAGGAATGTCTTGGTAGGCGCACGCTGAATATCAACATCGCTACAGATATAGGTCTTAGCCGCCTCAATGGTTTCTGGAACATACTCGTAGGGGAACACCTGCGAATACATAAGCTCATTCGGGTCGGCTATCCCTTTGCCGTCACCACTCAGCAGCCATACGATTTGCTCATTTGTCAGCAGGTCGTTCATGAGCTGATTCTTGTAGTGGAAAAATTCGTCAAGTTGCATTACAGCCACACCTTCTTTGCTGCGGAATCACCGGGCTTCTCTTGCGGTGTATGCCCCTCCAAAATGGGAGGCTCGACCTCTGGCTTGGCCGGTTTCGGGAAATAGTCGTAGTAGTTGGCAATATGGAGTTCCAGATTGTCTGTGTCTTCCGTATTGCACTCGGTCAGGACAAAGCTCAAAACGCCATTACCGGTGAAGGAGCCACCCAGCTTGAACGGCTTGGTCAGTCGATAGGCGAGCACGTTTGGAGAACCCTCGTCATCAATCAGGAACCGGCTGTCTCGATTCAGACGCAGCGTCTCTTTGTCCCGTGGCAAAATCAACGTGAGACGAGAATCGCCGCGAATCATGATGAACTCGTTGTCCCCATACTCGCCGGTCAGGTACTTAGTGCCATCCTCAACAATACTCCACCGCTTGATGACCTCCCCGTCTTTGGAGACCCATTTGAGCAGGTAGTTACACTGTTGCATGGTGACCTTGGTGTACAGCTCGTTAAATGCGTCACGTCCAGTAATGAGCCAATGGTTATCCATCCAGCTCACGGTGCTGCCGTGCCGCAAATCTTCTCCGGGCATTGAGCAAAGCGTTTTGATATTAAGGTTGTCAGAGTTAATGACGGCGACGTTGCGCATAACGCCGTCAATTTCCATGCTCTGATATGCCAGACTTCCGGGCATTTTTCTGGACAGGTTCCGAGCTTCTCTGCGGAACTCGGCCTCCCGCCTTGTGCCGCCCTTTGCCTCAATCCGCGAGCAGTATGTACTCCAAGGGTTCATGGTTACACCTCCTGCGTTACGGCGTATCTCTCTTTCAGCTTATTGCAGATAGAGATGGCTCTAAATACCTCACGCCGCACGAATGCGACATCACTCTCCGGGTGGTCAATGAGGTATTGGAGAATTGAGATGAGGGACAAAAACAGAGAGTCTTCGTGAATGGCCACGACCAGAGCCTTGCACCCAAGCAGCTCTGATTGGAGACTTCTCATATAGGTTTCCAGGGAACGCTCTTTACTCTCTTTGAGAGGGAGAATCTTGAAGAAAAGATTGATAAGAGAGCGGAAGTAGTTTTCCAAAACTGCAGCGTCCATCTGGATGCCAACCGACGTTTGAATCATCAATGCAGGTGTAACTCCGTCAAATCCCCGTGGTTATACGAATATTCCCTCATCTTATTCGTAAACTCCTTGCGAGCTGCCATATATGCGTTACTGATACGAAGAAGCAGCTCAGCGGGGGAATAGGTGGAAAAGTCCTTGGTGTTCAGAGCATTTTCCAGATTCTCTTGTTTGTAGGTATAGGGCTTCATCCACTGTACGACCATGCCCTCAGATACGATATCTACGATTTCGTCCAGGTCTTCCTGTTCAATTTCCACCTCAAACTCTCTGACATTGTCGTCTGCGGTGGTGGTCAGGTCGTACTTGCAGATTTTCTTAAATGCGGCAATCGCCATCTTCATGAATCCGTCAATCTGGGTGTTCCGCTCATAGTCCGTCATTTTGAGAAACTCATACTCCGTAATCTTAGAGAGAAACGCCCCAGTAAAAACATCATAGGGAACGCTCATATATCACGCCCCCTTACTTGTCGTGCTCAACCAGCTCAATGCCCAGGCTCTTCTCCAAAGATGCGATTGCCTTGTTGGAGTCGATAGTGCCATCCGCAATCAACTGCTTTGCCCGATAGGCCACAGACTGCTTCTGCCCGTCGGAAAGTTTGGCGACAGCTTTCTCCAGTTCGGCAGCAGATTTCTCAAAGAACTTATCGAAGTCCTCGATAGGAATCGCAAACTTGTAATACTGCGCCATACCGATGTAATCGGGAATCCAGGGCTCATCGAACATGAACCAGTTGTTGATGAAGTATTTCTTGTTGGAACTCTTGGCATTGCGCAACTCACCGATTTCCATATCCTGTTCTGCGCCGAACGCCTCCCACACAAACCGCTCGCCAGTCTTGCGGCTCTTATAAACCAGCCGCCCCTGGAACCCGTTGCGAACTGTTACGATTTGATGGGGGTCGATTTCCTTTGGAATGAATGTCCGCTTCTCATTTGCCGTTTCTGCGGCAGTCTGACCTGTCTCTTTGGTGGGCTGACGCCCAGCGCCCCTGTTTGTCTCGTTAGCCATAAAAACCTCCCTTTAATACAGAGAGCGGGGCCCGATGTGAGCCCCGCTCATATGTTCTGTGTTTAGGCCATCTCGTACCGGCCAATGCCAGCGTTGCCGCCAGCCAGCACGATACCCATACCATACTTCTCACCGTACAGGTACTCCTGGGTCAGGTCACCGTTGGTGAGCGGGTCGCCCATGATAACGATGGGGTCGCCCTCGTACACGCACTTGATGGGCTTGTCGTCGCCAGCCATAATGGTCAGCACATCGTCACGCATGACGAACTCGGTAGAACCGACCTTGTGGCGCTGGGGAGTGACAACCACGGGGTTGCCGTAGAACTTCCCGTAGTAGCCCATGTTGTACAGGTCGCTCTTGGAATCGGTGCCCTGGATAGAGGGAGCCAGGTTCCGAACGGCCTTCTTGGTGCCGATGATGGTCGCAGTCTTGCCGCCAGCCGCAGCCTCAACATGAGAAATCAGCTCCAGGAGCTCGTCCTCATCATAAGCACCGGCGGTGGGGAAGTAGGTCGTGCCACCAAAGTCATTGGCAGTAGCGCCGCTCCACAGAGTGTACACATCGTTGAGCAGCTTCTTGCGGAAGGACTCGGACACCTTGTTGATAAAGGTGTTGAAGTCAACACGGCCAGCCAGAACGCGGTTCAGCTCCTCGTAAATCTTCACGACCTTCAGAGAAGTCGGGATAGACACTTCGCTGATACCGCTCAGGCGCTGACGCCGGATGCCCTGCGTACCGTCTGCGGCCTCAGAGACGATAAACAGGTTACTGTCCTCAACCTCGAAGATGTTCTTGTCACCCTCGGCGAGGTTGCGGAAGTCCACCAGAGCGTTGAAATATTCGTCGCCCTGCAGACCCTCAACGACAGTGCGGGACAGAATCTCCTCAATGAGGGTAAACAGCCCGGTACACTTGCCGTCGCGGATATTTTTGTAGTTCAAAACGGTGCTGCCACCATTGGCATCCACCAGAGCCTTGTGCAGAAGCTCCTGAGACTGGCCAACGGAATACTGCTCCACGTTACCGTGGTAAGCATCAACAGCAACCTTGACAATGTCTTTCATATCAGCCATTCCAGATACCTCCTTTCTTATGCCTTGGCCGCAGCGGCGGCCTCGGTCTTACCAATCTTGATGGCGTAATAGGTGTGGCGGCCGACAACCTCCACATCCACACACGTACCCAGACCGGTGCTGCCAGCGGCAATCTTGCCATTGGCGCCAATGCCAACAGCGTCGCCCTTCTTGGGGACGGTGCCGCTCACGAAGCCCTCGGCGGTCACAGAGAAAATGTTGCGACTGCGGGGAATGTAGCCACGGGTAGCCTTACCCGCCTCGTTGATAAACTCGTCCAGGTTCTTCTTGCGCTCGTCGTACATAACCTCGACACCGGCCACGATGGCGCAATCGTTCAGGTCGTCACCGGCCTTGGCGGCCACCGCCTTCATCACCTCGCGCTGACCGTCTTCGTAGCCCTCCAGCTTCACGATAACGCCATTCTCAACCTCCGCCACCTTACCATCAGCGCCGTAAAAGCGCAGGGAGACAAGGTCGGCGGGCTGTTTCGTACCACTCATCAGGTCGGTACGGATAACTGCATACTTATCAGCCATATCTGACTCCTCCTTGTAATATATTTAATTGCGCTGACTGGGCGCGGCAATACCATACTCGGCGAAAACGCCACCATAGGGCTCATTCTCCGTCGGGGTCTTATCCACCGCCAGTTTCGCGGGCTTGGGCTCGTGAGAGAACTTCACAGTTGTGCCATTGCGGCCCCGGATAGCGAAGCACTTCTCTTCCAGAGTCTCCAGGTCGTACTCCAGGCTGTGCTCACGCAGAGCCTCAAAAGCCTCCATACCATTCAAGTCTTCAAACTGGGCGAACACTTCATCCCGCTTGCCCCGTTCGACAGCGCCCTCCGTATCCGCCTTGAACTGACGCAGAGCCACGAGCTCAGCATCATTGGCGGAGGCAGCCTCCGTCGCTTTCTGGTACTTTTCAGTCCACTCAGCGGTGGCCTCGCTGAATTTCTTGGTCGCAAGTTCAAACAGCTTGCCTACAGGCATGACCTGTTCGCCCTCATCGAAGTCCACGATGGAATACTTCTTCCGCTTCTTGCACTCGAAATCAATGACGACATGGTCGCCATTCATAGAGTACGAGAATCCATACAGATTCCAATCATCGCTGGAATCCTGAGCGTAGACCTCGGAGGCATCCCGGTCGTAGTCAACGTACCAGTAGCGAGGCATGGAGCCCCATTCGGTTTCAATGGTCTCCGCTTCGAGGGCGGCCCAGAGTTCCTGCCGGAACTGGCCTTCCAGTTCAAAGTTCTCCTGAGTGCCGCCAGCAGGCTCAGCACCGCCGTCGTTCTTCATCGCCTCAAACTTTGCACGAAGCTCTTCCACAGAGAAGTCCTCAATACTGAAGTCGAGCATATCGGCGGTCAGGCCAAATTCGGCCATCAGCTTATTCTTCTCGTCCAATACCTCTTTTCCTCCTTCCGAATAGTTTTGTGGGATTATGCCAACCTCTTGCGAGGGTTGTGCCATTGCAAATGTCTCCTTAAATTCCTGCATCATATCAGCAAGCTGCTGCTTGAAATCACTGCATGAGAACATCTCAAGCGAGGCCGACTCATAGCAGGGCTCGGCCGTCCCCAACAGGCAGAACGCTGTAAACTCAAATCGGTCGATAACGTACACGCCGTCAACCATCCGGCCTTCTTTAACCGAGATTTCCATCGACTCGTCTGTAATGCCGTCCTCTTTGATTTTCTTGTAGGCTTCCTGCCTTTTCCAAAGCAGAACGTTGACACACAGATACTCATGGACGCCAGAGCCGTCCTCGATTTCTTCCCACCAATATTTGGCGCTCTCAGGAACGACGCCGACAGGCTGTGTCACGTTGACAATACGCATACTGCCGTCATCGCTTGTGACAAGCTCCATATCATGGGAGCCAATAATGTCCTCCTCTCTGTCATACCGACAGACAATAGGGCAGTTGTAGATGCTTGGCATACAGCGCTCAAAGGTCTCCTTGCTGATGAAGCTGTTATTGCGGTTCTTCCCGACGTAGGCCACCCGAAGAATACCCTCGTCAAACGATGCGTTGTTCTCGGTCAGACCGCTGATGCCGGAAGAGAAAACAATTCTCATATTCCGCTCACTCATGTAAACTTCACCACCTTTGGGCATAGTAAAGCCCGCATCTTTCGATGCGGGTTAGAAGGTTAATGTGTCGGACAGCGCATATGGGACACCATCGCACGTAAAATTCTGGTCACCCTTGTTCACAAAAACATAGATATGTTTTGCGTTGTCGCTTTTCAGCAGCTCATACCGCCTGAATAACAGAACATCCCGCCCCTCATCGCTGAATACATAGATGAATCCATTCATTACCAGTCATCACCGTCCTCACGAGACTGCTCGCCGCTATCGGTCAAGTCTCCATCTTCCTTTATTGGAGCGCCGCCCTCGTCTGTCGCACCCTCGCTCTCGGTGCTGGAGTTCGACCCAGTTTGCGTAGTAGAACTCTGCAACGGGTGGAACCTATCAACGAGGCCAAGCACGTCGTTTTCAAGGAAGCTCATGCAGTCCACCTCACTCTGAGACATACCCTGAGTAGCGGCATACATGGAAATGAAGGGGAGCCCGAACTGACAGGCTTTCAGATACTGGTCGCCCAGTTCCTTGCGATTGTAAGGGCTACAATCTAAAAATGTGATATGGAAGTTCTTTCCGTAACTCTGAGCCTGAATATAGCGATTTACCGCATCTTCAATACTCTTGACGATTCCATATGTAATCGCTTGGTCTGCCTTGATAGAAAGCACCAGGGCGTTGGCGGAAGCCTTGTCGTTATTGAAGAGCAAGGAGGACACACCAGCCGCCGTAAACAGATTTTGCTCTGCTTCGGAAATCGTATCCGTATCGCCAGTGTTGGCCTTCTCAAAACTGATTTTGTTGATGGGCATAGGGGACAAAACCGACCCGACTTCCTCCGGGAGCACACTGTCAAGATTGCGCCAGAAGTCTTTGGCCTTATCAAAGTCCATAAGCCAGTTACCCTCATCATCTGTCCCCAGGGTCATAACCAACATAGCGTAATTCTCCAACGCTGTCTTGGTCATTTTGAGCTGTTTATAGTCCTCCAGGTCATACACCTCTCGCAGAATACCAGCAAAAGGCGGAAGGGCATAGTCCAAGATATCGTTGTTACACTTGATGGCAAATGAGGTCGGGCAGTCCAGCTCTTGCCAGCGCAGTCCTCGCCGGTCTCTCTGATATGCGTTGTACTTCGTCTTGAACTCAGTTGGGTAAAACTCCAAAAGTGCCGAACGGGCGTCGAAATAAGAAAAATCGAACGTTACGTTAGGCACGTTACCCTCAATCGTAGAAACGGTACAGTAGTCAGACGGCAACTGTTGGATAGTGATATTGTCATTCGTCACCCACATCGTCCCGTAGAATACGTCCTCACGCAAACAAACTGTCAGAATCTTGGGGAACTGTGTACGCACGTTCATCGCCGACATAGCGTTCAGAACCTTGCGATAGTTCCTGCTGATAGATTTTGCATTGACACTCTTGGGGTCGATTTTGTGTGGGGAAACGACATAGGCCAGGTCAGAAAGGCCGGTGAAATACTGAATGAGCCTGCGGAAGTGTGAACTTGCCCCATAAATATAAGTAACAGCTCGCCGGAGCTGCTTCTCATACTGATATGGGTTAGAGAGGTAAGTCGTGATTTCATCCTTGGTGTACAGGGAAAACGTAGGGGCGTTTGTGTTATTGTTTACGTCCCGTGTAATCAGCCGGTTCAAAAGCGCAAACCTGCTGGAAATACCAATCATACCCTCCACATTCGCTTTGGTATCTTTCACTTTCTGCTCACTCGTTGGAATCACCACCTTTCTTATTTGATTTTCGGGGGCTTAAATAGGAACATATCAGAACCGAAGTCATTACCTCGCTGCTTTCCTACTTTGCTCTCGATTTGAAGTGCCACATAATAGTTGTAGCTAAGGCTGGAATAGCGGTCTTTCCGCATTCCAGACCGCTCAAACACACGTACACGCCCGCCAGATTCCTCGTGCTGCAACTTAACCAGCTCATTGATGAGTAGGGTCGTATGCACATAGGGCATCTGCAAACTGATTTTCTCCATGGATGATAGGGAGCTATATCCTTTGATATCAGCCAGGAGCGAATCGGCGTCATACTCCGTCATCAGCAACCGAATCTTGCTACTGCGAAATCCTTCACGCAAGAGAACGGCGCAATCAGAGTTCAGCTTTGGCGTCGCTTTGATTGACCAGATGACCTTCTCTGCACCTTTCGTAGTGCATCGAGCAGCCATCTCCGGGTCATTGCAACACGACAGGGCAGGGTAGACCTCTCCCGTATCCGGGTCTACGATGTCACGCACAAGCGCATCGTAAACACCCAGGCCGAGACCCGTACAGTCCAATACGATGTAGTCACAGGAGAATTCATCATACAGTCGCCTAATAACCAGCGCCTGGTCTTCGGTATGCAGTCCTTCGCACGAATCGCCATAGACAATATTGCTCGTGTAGCGGCCTTGCTTAGAAGGCAGCATCTGGTTAATGAAAATAGCGGTGGCGTCGTTGTTGTGTTTGTTGCTGGACATCAGAGCAACGTCTGCAGATAGGATACGCTTCTCGCCGTTTTGCTTCGGAGGGATGCGAACCTTTTGGCTGTTGCCAAGCAAATTTGCCAGCTTGTCTGGGTACATGGCGTACTTGATACGCCGATTTTTGGAAATTGAGTCAAAGTCGAAGAAGGCACCATCCTCATCGCCGAACCACATGGCCTCCATCTCCATCGACCACTTTATCTCGTTGAAGTCGGTCTCTAACATATCGCTCTCCACATCCTCCGGGAACAGCAATCCCTCTTGGATGGAGAGTTGGTACGGAAATCCGCACACAAAGTCTGTCTTGGAGTCATCAAGCATGAGCTTGAATGTGTCGAGCATCTTGTTGAAAGACCAATGGTCTTTGAAGTAAGCGGAGGAAAGGAAGCAAGACTTGTTAGGCTCCTTCGCATACTCCGCCTTGCGCTGCGCCTCTGTCAGCTCTCTGTACGGAGGCATCCGGCGGCTGGTCAAGAACTTCTTCAAAACCGTGTCAATAGTGTCTTTTTTCACCATGCGGAACTCGTCCACAATCAGAATATTGGCACGGTTGCTTCGGGCGTTATCTGACGCAGTAACAACTTTGATGAAGCTGCCATTTTTGAACATGACCTTTGCGTCCTGCCCGGAGAATTTGGTCTTGTTCATGTCGATTTCGTTACGCAGATTAGGAGATACAGGCATCAATTCCGTCTGAATCTTCTCCAGAACGTTAATACTCTGACCTCGCGTACCAGAGGTAATGACGACCTTTGTGCCCGGATACAAGATGCACCGGGCTACAGCAAAGATTGCAATCAGGAACGACTTACCCATACCACGGGCGGCAATCCACAGAAATACACGGCTTCTGTTCATCATCACCAGCAGCATGGTCTGGAACCATTTCAGGAAGTCGAGCTGCAAATATTCCTCAACGAAGATGTCGAAGTTTTCCCGATAATAGCTGCCCCAAATTGCCATACCCTCAATAACCCGTTCACGCCGAGCCTGGGCAGCCGAAGCCATTACTCCTCACCGCCTTCATCATTGTGGTCGGAACTCGAACCGCCAAAGATGTCGCTCAGCACAGAGTCATCATCTTCCTCGTCGTATTCGGGGCGCTTCACTCGCAGCTCGTTCATAGCTTCCTCGTATGCCCTGGTATAGCTGTTCTTCAGTCCAACCATCTTGCAAGCATGACCGAGATACCATGTCGTGATATTCTTGATAGTCCTTCGGACATCACGATTCTCCTTCGGTGTTTCAGGCAGCGGCCTATTGAACTCCCATTTTTGGATGCCAACACCCAACGGCATTTTCTCCAGCTCAGCATCGGCCTCTTCCTTCTGCTGAGAGGGTTTCAGGTTCATACTGCCAAGCAGGGTATTCAACAGGTTCACGCTCTTATCAGTGGGGTCGCCAGCGGCAGCGGCACGGGCAATAATAACCTCCTGCATACAGATTTGCTTATACAGGGTTCGCTCGTTCTGTTTCAGATTCTCAATCCCACCCGTCCAGTCTTTGTAGTGGCGCTCCAGTTCCATGTAAAAATCATGGTCAAAGCCGGGCCCCCAGAACTCGACAATGGCCGGGTCGGTGGGGATGTCATCCTCCGCATCTTCCTCACCCTCCTGGACGGGGAACTGGAACCTGTCAACAGGCTCCGCATTTGCGGCCTCCTCCCGAAGCGTGTCGTCAAATGTCTTGTCTATGTAACGAATAATATTGGTTTTGCCAATGTAGTTGCGGATTCTGGAGTTTGTACCAGCGGAACGCTCCACCATAGCATAGATAGACTCGCTCCAATACAAATCCATTTTCATACACATCCTGCGCATGGCCTCTTTATCACCAAGGTCACGAACATACTCCTCGTACATCTCTTCGATGCAGTCATTGCACCACGGGAGATGTCCAGAGCCACGGTACATGGGACTATGGCTGACGGGGAAGTACCCTTTCTTACGGCTAAACGCCGTACCGCATCGAACGCAGTAGCACTTTGGGTTGGTAGTTGCGGTATCAGCGGACTTGTCTTGGCTCCGTCGCTTTGGCGTATCTGCCATTTATGCCAACCCCCTTTTCACATTGTCTTCCCATTTCTTTACCGCAATCCTCATACGGTTGCTGGGGTAAAAACGGGGAATATAATGTGCGGGGATAACGACCTTCTCGCCGCTGATGGGGTTGGGGCAACTGCGCTGCTCCCGCTTTAAGATGTCAAAACATCCGAAATTGCGCAGAAGAACGATATTGCCCTCCTCAAGATTCTTGATGACGACATCTGTAAAATCGTCCACTACCTGAGTGGCCGCTTTCTTAGAATAACCATAGCCTTCAGCAAGCTGCTGAATCAAATCAGCTCTCTTCACTTTCATCCTTTTGCACCATCCTTCACTTACAGGTCTGCAAGAGACTTTTGCGCATCCGTTTTGATTTCGCCATTCTCATCGAAATACTGCGAAATTTGTTCCTCTGCGCTCATATCTTTGTAGACACGCACCATATCAGCAGACTCCCAGCCGACAATATCCTGAATCACATTGTCAGGCAGGCCGAGCTTTGCAAGATGCGTAGTAAAGTAGTGCCGCAGGCTATGCCAGTAAAAGTCCTCGCCTGTCATACGACTGAACGTATTTGCCCAGCTATTGAGCGTGGTTTCGCTCATCTGCTGGTTCGCATCTTCGGCAGAGGGGAACAGCCACTCACTTTGAATACCCTTCTCCTCCCGCTGCTTCATCCAGGCGTCGAAGTAAGGCTTGAATTTCTTCGCCAACGTATAGCAGTAGATGAACTTGCCAAGGCCGAAGCCTTTAGTCTGGATAGGCTCGCTGGTCTTGTAGAGAGCCCCACCACAAACGAGATTCTCGTCCTGGAAGTCGCACACCCGGAACCGACACAGCTCGGCCTTGCGCCGACCGCTGCACATAGCAAGCGCCAGAGCACAAGCCTTCTTGTGCTGGCCTCCTTCGGTCAATCTGTTAAGCAGCGCGTCCAGAGCTTCGTCGCTCCACACAGTCTTTTTCCTGACCTGCTGCATAGCTGGATTCTCCACCTTACGAACAACAGAGCGAAAATCTTTGAACTCATCCTCGTCGTCCAGCATATTCGACACAAAATTACTCATAGAGGAGATAGCAGATTTCAGACGTCTCACCCGAGCCGGGGAGTTCCCGTTCTCGTTGATAAGCCAACTCTGATAGGACGCATAGTCTCTTTTTGTAATCTTGGGGAAAAACTTGTTATTGTTGTGGGTTAAGTTCCAAACCCAGAAGATGTCGATATCGTTGTCATACCCAGCAATCGTCTTAGGGCTGCGTTGGACAGACTTCAGGTAGTCCAAAAAGTCCTGCTTCAGCCGCATATTGTCTGGATTGACCTGCCGCAAAAGCTCAGGGCTTGTGATATCATTCTGTTTGGTCTTTCTTGGCATCAAAGCCACCTCGCTTTCTTTTAATTTGGTGCCCCAGGACGGAGTCGAACCGCCGACGCCCTGCTCTTCAGGCAAGCGCTCTACCAACTGAGCTACCGAGGCATAGATGGCGACTATAGCCGGGCTCGAACCGGCGACCTCCAGCGTGACAGGCTGGTGTTCTAACCAACTGAACTATATAGCCGTGTTGCGCCTTTCTCATTTCTCCGAAAAGAACGAGCTTTCACGGACAGTCCGAAGACCTCCGAGGGCATTTGGTTGCGGGGATGGGATTTGAACCCATGACCAACGGCTTATGAGGCCGCTGAGCTAACCACTGCTCTACCCCGCAGTATGGTGGGAGAGGATGGATTTGAACCACCGAAGCCCGAAAGCGCCTGATTTACAGTCAGGTGTAATTGACCGCTCTACCACTCTCCCATGTGGTACTCCCAACGAGACTCGAACTCGTATTACCGGCTTGAGAGGCCAGCCTCCTATTCCGTTTAGAGGATGGGAGCATATGGCTCCTCCTGCAGGACTCGAACCTGCGGCCACCTGATTAACAGTCAGGCGCTCTGCCAACTGAGCTAAAGAGGAATATAGAAAGGGCCGCCCCGCGAAGGGCAGCCCTTGAAGGGTTGCTTAATTCAGACCAACGTTATACGAACACCGCACGCCGGTCTCGTCGCATACGCAGACCATCTGCTCCGGCCTGCCATAGATGCGCTTTTGGACGCAGTAATCGTCCATTCCGAGGAAACTTCCGGCCATGATAGTCCTGATACCCTGGACATCATCTGTCTTGCAGTGATGCAGATGCCCGGACAACACAGCGTACAGCGGTTTTCTGGCCATCGTCTGCAGCGCTTGGATTTTGCTGGCCGAGCCATCGAAGTCCCCGTGAACGCCACAATAGGTCTTGCCGCGCACGTCAATGAGGTACATCGTCTCGTCAACCTTCTCCCCGCCGCCAATGATGACATTGTCGAAGTTCTGGAGACGAGCCGCCAGATACCACTCCACGAGGTCGTCCAGCCTCTCACTCACCAAGGCGTTGTCCTTGTTGGGGTCAAGACGACTATGGTTGCCAGCGACGCTGACAAAAGTGACTGTGGCGAAATGCTTACTCAGCTCTGCGATAAACTCAGAAATCAGTTCGGACACGCCCTTGACCTGCTCAATAACATTCTCCTTGTTGGTCACAGCAATGGACTTATGGATGTTGCCGGAAATCTCGTCGCCGTTTGCCCAGACGATGCAGTTCTCGCTTCCGTGTGTCTGCGCAATCTGGATGATACGGTCTAAGTACCGACACATCATTTCCCGGCAGATATCTGTGTTATATGTATTCCAGTAGTTGCTCACCATAGCGCCATAGTGGATATCGTTCAGACTGACCAAAAGGTCGTTGTCTGATGAAGCGATGGAGCCGGGGGTGTAGTTCAGTTGCGGAAGATTCCCGGACTGAACGGCCTCCACCAGAATCTCGTTAAGCTCCTCCTGACGGGAACGCTCACGAATCGCCTTATTGAAGGCGTTACGCTGGTCGAAAAACTTCTGGCGCTCTATCTGCAGCTCAACTTTCTTACGGTCGAACTCAGACATCGTATCAGTCGAACGAACGGCGGATTCGCCTTCGCGGTCGATGGCATCAATAACTGCCTTCATGCCGTACATTCTCTTGCGGACTTCGGTTGCGCTGAAACAGTTGCCATCACCAAACAGACGCTCACTCAGTTCCTCGTAATCATCGTCGATGGTGCGGTCAACCAGTTTACCAAGCACGATGTCACGCATCTCTTTGTAGCTTACTGTGTTGGTAATAGGTCACACTCCCTTTCTCAGCTCCCGCAAGAGCTTCATTACTTTCTTGCTCTCCTCACAGAAATAGTGCCCGCGTCCAGAGCGCTGCTTCATAGTGCGCACGATATGAGCGTTGGGACACTTCTCGGAAATAATGTCTTTTTCGGTACGGCTGATTTCAATCATGTTCGTCATCCTTTTCTTCTATATTTTGTGGTTTGCTATGTGCAACATAGCGAAAATGTTGTTATATTCTTTCAATATAACCCCTCATCAAACACCCCTAAAACCGTTGCGCAACAACGGTTTATAGGGGGTCATTTTTTTCAACAGGCCGGGTACTGTTTTATCATGTTTCGGCTAACGCTTGCTGACGGGCGGCTCGCCGCTCTCTCATAACCCAGTTTACCCGCTGCCTTACTCCAACCTCGATAGCGCAGCTCGGGCAATATTTCTGCCGCCTGCCCCTGGCAGGCTCTTGGATTTTCACTGTAAGCCCGCAGTTCTCGCACTCGAAGTAGGGGCCGCCATAATACTTCAGATACTGATAGCCCAGGTTTCTGAAATCCTGGATATGTAATACTGTCTCACCGTCCTCCATGAAGACAACCCGCACATTCAGGTTGTCAATCTTTCGGGAGAACCGAATCATCCCAACAGCTTTCAGCTCGGCAAACATGGCGCTCTGTCGTTTGATGGACGTACTGACATTGGCCATCTGCATGATTTCCCGGTCGGGAGTATTGACCCAGTGGTCATTCTTCTCCGATACAGCATCCCAATACTTTGCCACGCAGAGAAGCGTGAAGGCAAGACGGCGTAGCTGCTTACCCTCCAGCTTCTCGATGGCCTCCATTTCCTCGACCGAAATATCAACCCCGTCCATCTTGATAATGGGGTATTTATCCACGTTCTTCACAACTTTGTCCAGCATATCAGACCAGCCGGACAGCGAGGCGGACGGGTCGCATTGAATCAGGAATGTGTCCAGCATCTTCCGAATCTCTCGCTTGCTGTACTGGTTGGCAAAATAATACTTTGCCACCCGATTCAGCGTTTCCACTGGATGCTTACCCAGGTCATGGTTGTTAATCATGCGCTCCGCCCACTCGTACTCATTCAGGACGATACTCATCTGTTACCTCCATCCTCGTTTCCTGTATCGAAAACTTGTTTCCTCCATACTCAATGTCGCCATCGGGGTCGAGCGCCGGATAGGTAATCGTCCCGCCGTTCCTGCGCAGAAGATTCTGGATAATCTCACTTCCACACATCTCCCAGGCGAAACGCTTGGTGGAACTTTTGGTATAGCAAATATCCAGCACGATGTCACAGAGGACGAACCTGTTCGGACATACCTTCACACACTCCTGCTCAAACTCTGCCCGCATCTCCGACATTCTTGAGAAGGTGTCATATTCGTCTACCCGTTCATAGTTAGCGAACACGGCGTAGCTGCGCAAGCGCTTGTTATAACTCTCATACAGCTTGGCGATGGTATTGTACTGGGAACGAGTATACTCCGCACCGCTCTTCATGATGGTGTAATCGAAATCGGTGCTGGCGTTATGCCTTCCGAGATACCCATCAAACTCTTCCTCGAACCGACGGCAGATGCGATTCATCACGCAGTCGTTCATACCCACCGGCATCCGCTTTTCATAGTAGCGCAGGAAATCCTTCTGATGCTCTGTACGCTCACCCTCTGGAATGTCATACAGCTCGTCCACGGTCATCTGGAACTCACGCAGGGCGCTCTTGTTGGTGTTCTTTATGTATGTGTTGTACTGCTTCATCAGCGCCGGATAGATAATACGCATGAAGTAAGGTTTCTTATCTGCCACGATGTCCTGATAGAAGCGGCGGCGCTCAGGGTCTTCAATCTGATTTACGCTGTGCCGGTCATGCCACTCACGAGGCATCGGCTTAGCGATGATACCCTTGGCCTTGTCGATGGCGTTCTGCTGGAAGAGCTGCCCGCACTTGATACGGTAATCCAACTCCTTGTATTGAGGGCTATCTTTGTCAAACCGGGCTTGGACATCAAACATAGAAGTAATCCAGTTGGTGGTCTTGCCGATATCGTCCCCGAAGCTGTCGATATTCGCTTGGATGAAATCAGCCTCTGTCACGATGCGCTTCTCTCCCTTGCGCTGGACGCACATCAAAGCGGGGAGGACTTTCAGCCGGTCAACCAGAATTTCGTTATCCGTCAGCATGACGAGGTCTCCGTCCTTGTCCATACCGTTCAGTGCATGGGCAGCGGTGTCCCAGGAGTTGAACAGAGTACAGGTGGTCATGTACTGATACCAATATCTGGCCTCGGGGCTTCGGTTTGGATAAACCAGCCGAATGTTATTGTGGCAGGTCATCGGAGCCCGGAAACAGGCCAGCTTCTCGGCATCCTGGCTGCACCAATATCCGTTGTAAATCTCGTTGGCCTTCAACAGCCCGGTGACCTCCAGCCCAAAGATGTGCTGACACAGGGAATAAGGGTCGCCGGAGACGATGGAATAGTTCCCGTGTACTTTGAGTACCCCGACCTTGGCCTCATTGATGCGGTTCTTAATCATCTGATAGATGTTGCTCTGGATGTAAGGGTCGTCAATCATAGCGGGTTCAATCATCAGAGCTTTGGTAAAGTCGTCGTCAGCCCGCTCCACATTGTCAGCATTCAGCCCGGCGCCTTTCAGGAAGAGGATGGTCTTAGCGAAATCGGCGTACAGGACATCCTTCATTTCATCCATAGTCGGTTTGATGAGCTGCTCAATGTCGTCGTCGCTTAGGTCATAGCTCTGAATGAACTGATAATTCAACGTGCGCTCACTCTCTAACTCCTTGGGGCAGTTCTTTGCGATACCAAAGGTATATCCGTTTTCCATACAGTTAGAGATGTAGTCCTCGCAGTTCGCATAGCTGTCCCACAACTTCAACATAGAGGTAGTCAGTACCAACTCCACGTTCCGTACATCCACCTCGTTGCCCCAGGCGTCTTTGACCAGATACGACCCCGCCACCTTTTCGGCGAAGTCCAAGAAGTCAAACGTGAAAACCATTCCTTTTTCCCAGGAAAAACGAGTGTTTACGCCGGAAACCATGTAATCCAGTCCCAGCTCCTCACTCCACCGTTGCGCCAACGAGGGGAGCATCAGGCCGTACCCATCAGACTCGTTCAGTTGGACGAGTACCTGATTACGCTCTTCCATGACCGGCTCGACCGTTCCCTCATCGTTCAGGTAGACCACATCAGACTGGAACTCCGTCTCGCAATCGCTCACAACCAGGATTCCGTTCGGCATAGACACAGGAACCGAGGCGCTGCAGGTCAATGCCTTATACGCTTCCAGTTTGGCCGGAACCATCTTCATCTCCATGTTGCGCCCGTTGTCGATACGACGGCGAATCTCCTCCGCATGGCGCTCGCTGATGAACACGATGGTCTCATTCTTCACACCACCATTGGTGCCCAGCAGTCGAACGTACCGTATCCCGTTGATGCTGAACCCACGGCAGGCTCGATGGTAGTCTTTCTCCTTGTCGATGATGACGCACAAATAGTCCGGCTTAAACTGGATAGTATCCAACTTGGCATAGAGCTGCTTGATACGCCGTCGGGTCTGGACGCTGTTGTCCTCTTTCCGCAGGCGCTTGATTTCCGCCTTGATAGCTCTGGCGTTGGCCTCCGCATCTGTGATGCCGTTTAGCTCGTCCAGCCAGCGGAGCACCTGGCTGTCAGCCAGCGAGATGACCTCGTCATTCCGACGGGCCTCCGCTATGGGCAGCGTCAGCTTCCACTTCGCCTTGCGCAGCCTGCTGCTATGCAGCTTGTATATGTACTTCTGACAAACTAACTGCTTCGACAGGGTAATTCACCTCTCTTGCAATATATTTAATTAAATTGATGTGCCGAAAAAGAAAAGCCTTACTGATTGTCTTCGTCCAAATACTGAAACCATTCCTCGTAGAACTCTGCCCGGCGCCGCTCTATGTACTCCTCCATAGCCTCATCGCTTTCCATGGGGTCGATGTCTTCCTCCTGGGGCGGGGCATAGTCCACGTCCCAGTATTGATATGTATCACGCAACGGTGTCTCCTCCTTTACTTGTTTCGTTAATCCAGTCGATGAGCAGAGTTCTCATACGCCTGCTCGGTATGTATAGAGTAATGGGCTTGTCATCCCGGATGGCGCTCCGCCAAATCCATTGGAGCATCTCGGACAGTGCATAGGCATCCCGGTCGAGCTCGATGTTCCTGGAGCGGAAGAACTTCAGGATGTTCGGGTCAGCAAAACGATTGACCATATAGGCCACGTCTGTTCTGTCCTTATAGCGGTTAGTGGCTCTGGCGCTGGTCTGGATGAAGTTCTTACGGAACCGGCCAGTCTTGTTGTCCACCAGCTTATTGACATCGCTCTTGAAGCACGTCCACATCCGAGTATCGGCGTTACTTTCGTCCAGACTCTGAAAGAACTTCTTCAACCCATTCCGCAGAGAGCGGATACCGGGGTCGCTGTACCCGCGCCTATCATACCATCCTTTGGACAGTGCATAGGTGCCGTCTCCAACGGCATTGAGCTTTGCATCGTCAACAATGGTTATCAGCTTGGAGTAGTCAATAGGAGGCGGGGCATCCGGCTTATCTGAAAAACAGAACCCGGCCCCATCCTTCTCCACGCCGACGACCTCGTATTCAAAACCGAAGAACTCCAGGTATGCCTTCTGGTACTGGCCGTCGAAGAGGTAGGTCAGCATGAAGACCTCGTCGAAGGCCCGGAGCAATTCGGGGTTCAGGATATTCATCAGTGCAGAATCCAAGCGGAACAGAGAGCCGGTATCGGCCATCTCCTTGTAGTCGTAGAACCGACCGGTGTACTCTGTATCCTTCCAGCGGATATGACCGTCCTCGTCCAAGTCGGCGAGCTGGGTCACTATCAGCTCGAAGTCCCGGTCAGAGATGTTGAGCCGCTCAATGACCTGGATGCTCTCGTCTATGATAAGGGAGTAGTGCTGTTCCCGAACAAGTTCGATGGCCTCGTCGTCCATCAGGTAAAAGAGGGAGTGGGTGGCCGCCACGTTGTGGCCTGCTCTCAGGTGGAGCTTCAGTTCAGTGGACTTACTCATGTGGTCGCTGTCCGGCTGGTCAAAGTCACAGCGCTCGCAGATGCGGCCGACCTCGTCCAGATACGGAGTGATGTAGAGGAACCGTTTCGTACCCTTGTTGCGGTTCATGTATCGGATGGCTGCGGAGGACTTGCCACGTCCCATCCTTGCATCAACAACAGTAATATGATTCATTTTGTTGAAATATCCTCCTTTCTTAAAGAATATTGGGCAATAAACAGTGAAAAATGTTCAGGACACTCTGCGGGGGCTCAGCAGGTTATACTGTCGTTTAGAAGAGAGTGATTTAACTTGATGTGAGTTGCTTTTACTTGATATGAAAAGACCCTTTCTTCTTTTATAACCTTTGTGCCCGAAACCCTTGCAGTGCAAGGCTTTGCGGGAATGGCCAGGACACTCTCACTGTCCTAAAGTGATTTTGGAGATTCAGTTTTCAAGGTGCAGGGGCTCTGGGTACGCACACGAATGGGGCTGGGTGCGGCCTCAAGTAACATATTTAATTGCCTTGATTTTGCCATTATTATAGCATAGATGATGTCTCACCGTCAACTCAATAAAAAGAAAAATATTAAGAAAACATCTCCAAATTGGGAACAAGGAAAACAGCTCGGGGTTAAGCCACTTTCTCTTTTGGATGCCATGCCTTTGCCACACAATCAGCCACGCAAGTGGCTTAACCACCATTATCTTTCTGGACACAATCACACCTAAATAGTTGCAAATAGCTGACAGAGTGGACGGAATTGAAAAATAAAGGGGTGTCAGTGTGGTGAACCGACTACTCCTGTTTGGCGGGGTGGCAGGGGGTGAAAATACCATAACCACCCCGGCCCTACTTGCCAGAGCGGGAAAAGGTCAAGTAGACGGACGGGCAGACGGACGGAAAAGCAAGGCACGACAGGCCGACAGGGTACACCCCTTGCGGATATGGACGGCAACAGAAAAAAATGTGTTGACATTCTCCCGCCGTTGTGGTAGTCTATCCATGCCGACAGGGGCAACGGCCCACACACCACACCCCACACCACACGCAACAGGGGACAGGCCACACCCCAAAAATTCAACGGCAGAAAGGAAAACACACCATGAACACCAACAAAAACACCACCACGCAGACCGCCGCAGACAAGCGGGATTTTGAACAGGTCAAGCGGGATTTTGAAACCGCCCTTGAAAACGGCGGGGACTATTCCCCGGCCCTGTTGGACTTGTCAACGGCTATCGCCTTTTCCGTTGTCCGCAAGTGCATTGACCCGCAACGCAAGACCGCCGCAGACCGTGAAACCGTAAGCGACAACGGATTAAACCCCGCTATGGTTGAATTGCGCCGGGGGATTGCTTTCGACCGCCGCACGCTGGACAACACGCAGACCGCCGCAAACAAGGCAACCAAAATCACCTACACCGCAGACGGTGACGCCGTGACCGAAACCGCAGACCATGACGCAGAAAACGCCCTCAATGCCCTTATTGGTGAAACCCTTTCGGACGGTATCGACCTTGTGCAAACCGCCGCTTGTGCCCTGTTGGAGCAGGCCGCAGACCACGCAGACGGCCCGGGGTGGCTTGACAAGCCTTACACCGTGCGCCGCTTGTCCCGCAAGGTCTACATCAAGGAAACGGACGGGGCCGCATACCGTGAGGACGAAACCACCCCGGCGCAAGAAGTGTATAGGGCCGTCCGTCGTGCCGTTCAGGAGTCCCGCGCCGTCCAGACAGACCCCCGGAACGGCTACACCTACATTGAGGATATGACCGCCGATGGACTGGACGCTATCTATTATCGGTTACACAAATACGCCGATTTGGGCGGATATGCCCACAACGGACAGGACGGGGACAGACTGCCCGGCGGCCCCGCTGGATTTGGACAGGGCGGGGGACATTACACGGCAGACCGGCAGACCGTGGACGATTACAACGCCATTTTGGAAAGGCTGAACTTGACCGACAGGCAAGCGCAAGTTATCCGGTTGAGAATGTCCGGCAGAGGGTACAAGGCGATTGCGTCCTATTTGGGAGTGACGCAAAGGGCCATAGCAAAGACCGTTGAACAGGTACAGAAAAAAGCCCTTGCAATCGGCTTGACCCCGGCAAACTGAACACAGACCGCCATACAGGGCGGGGCCACACGGCCCCGCCCTTTTTGCGTCTGGACAGGCAAGGCGGGACACGTCCAGCGGGGCAAGGGGACGGCCCCGCCGCCCCGGTCA
>OFGA01000211.1_pt1 | contig 55342 bp, 50 predicted proteins | sample 1521471 | NCBI WGS metagenome assembly OFGA01 (sample SAMEA3504086, study PRJEB24116) | mouse gut metagenome | biome: mouse gut; feature: mouse-associated habitat; material: faeces | place: Denmark | collected 2011 | reverse complement strand
CCCGGCTTAAAGGATTTGTGGCTGTTGCGATAACCGCGGATGGAATCCTGATTCAAATCTTCAATTTCAGCCTCATCAAGCACTTCCATGTCCATGGTTTCCTCTGCCTGATCCCGCAGCATTGTTTTTACCTGCAATCTTGTACAGTGGTAATCTCCCTCCCAATTTCTGCGGAAAGTTCCTCCAAACAAATCATCATTGATGTATACCGGCTTTTGTTCCCGCTTTGCACCCGGCACCCATATGACCATAATCACATTATCTGTACCAGCCACGGAGAAAGTTTCCACATCATCGTCTTTCAAAAGATTGATGCTCACCTTTTTACGGTTGTTAATGGCATCCCAGAAATCTTTTTTCAATTTTGAGGGATTTTTTAGTCCGGTTGTACGCCAGCTGCCATCTTTATTCTCTTTCACGCCAAGAATGATAACTCCGCCATAACAATTGGCAAAAGCAGAGCAAGTATCCCACAGGCTGTTTGGAAGTCCTCCCTCCGCCTTTTTTACTTCCCTGCGGTTATCTTCTTTATAGGAATCAAATTTTGCCAGTTCAAATAATTCTTCCATACTTGCTCCTTAAAAATTCAATAAGATAAGTACACTTTGTCAAAAATTTTTTATTCTATCTGATGTTCTTCTGTTACTATATCTAATATTTTATCGCCAAATTGAACCATCCTATTTTCCTGAACCCTGGCAGCCTCATGAACTGTCAGTAAATCCACTCTGCCATTGGGCATCGCATGTATTCACCTTCATCTGCTTGAAATAATTTCTATAGGCAAATTAAATAGTTTTCATAATTATATCAGATTTTTAAAATAATTCCTATAACGACCACCAATATTTCCCATACCCCCTCGTTATACTAAATATAAACAAGTACATTGACTCTATTTTTCCACATCAAAAAGCAGGCTGACGAATTCCTAAAACACGCCAGCCTGCCCGCAAAATCTCGCCTTATATCTTTTCCTCAAAACACTCCAAAGCATTTCCCAATCCAGTAAATCAGCCCCAGCACCCAGCTGGAAAATATCCCGAACAGGATAACCGGGCCTGCAATTGTAAAAATCTTGGCCCCGATGCCGAATACCTGGCCTTCCTTCTGGAACTCAATCGCAGGTGCTGCCACGCTGTTTGCAAATCCGGTAATCGGTACAAGCGCTCCGGCCCCGCCCCATTTGGCAAATGCCGGGTAAATATTCAGTCCGGTCAGCACAATGCTCAGGAAAATAAGGGTCAGGCTGCACCAGCTTCCAGCCGTGTCTTTGTCAAATCCCATATTTTTTGCCGTATTTAAAATTACCTGCCCGGCAATGCAGATAATCCCGCCGACCAGAAAGGCGCGGCACATGGCCCAGGCCAGGTTTCTGGTCGGCGTCACCTGCTTGACATATTCATTGTATTCCTGCTGCTGACGCTGTTTTTCTTCTTCTTTCATTGTCATCTGCTCCTGTCATGCTCTTGAATTTCAGGCAGTCGTTCCGCAGGGCCGCGTGCGGCCTGCCGGAAATATGCCTGCCATTAGCATAAGCAGCTGTTCTGGAAATATACAGGCATTTTCTGCCAGAACCTTTGATGCAGCAGCATGACAGTCAGGCATTACTTCTCCTGGCGTAAATGGAACCGGCTTACCAGCTCATGCAGGCGCTTGGACTGGCCGGACAGCTCCGCGCTGGTGACAGCAGAATTCTGTGCATACGAAGAATTGGTCTGGACAACCCCGCTGATTAATTCCACATTTTCAGAAATCTGCTGCAGCACGGTTTTCTGATTCTGCGACGCATTGCTGATTTTGTCCATGGAGCCGAGTATCTGTTTCGAGCCGTCTACAACGGCCACAAGCGATTTCGCCGTATCGTCTGCAATCCGGATGCCGTTTTCCACGGCCTTCTGGGAGCTTTCTATCAGTGACGCTGTCTGGCTGACTGCTTCGGCACTCTTTGACGCCAGCTCGCGAATCTCATTCGCTACAACCGCAAAGCCCTTTCCAAGCTCCCCGGCCCTTGCTGCCTCAATCGAAGCATTCAGGGAAAGCAGGTTTGTCTGCTCGGCAATGTCTTCAATCGTCTTGACAATTTCCTGAATCTCGCCGGATGAATCGCTGATATCTGACATCGCGCGGATTAAATGCTCCATTTCCTGATTGCTGGCCTTTATATTCTGCCCGACCTCTGTCACAATCACATTGGCTGACTGCGCATCCTGAGCGTTTGCCGATACATCCCTGGACAGGCTTTCTATCGAAGCTGCCAGCTCGTCAATCGCTGCCGCCTGCTCCGAGGCGCCATCTGAGAGCACCTGCGCACCGGACGACACGCTTTCTGAACTGCCCGAAACCTCGTCTGCGGAATGCACGATTTCCTGCAGCGTATCATTTAAGGACTGCGATATTTTCTCAATTGATTCCCGGATTGGAATAAAATCCCCGATATAATCCTGGGTAATCGAAATATCCATATGGTTGTCTGCCATCTGCGACAGCTTGCTGGAAATATCCTCGACATAAGTATTCATGGTCGCGCTGATATGGTTAAATGCCTGTGCCAGATGCCCCAGCTCGTCATCGGACTCGATATCGATATGAATATCCAAATCCCCTGCTTCCAGCTTTGCAGCTCCTTCGCTGATTGCCTGAATCGGTTCCAGATACCGGTTAATCATGCGGTTTACGGAAATAATCAGCACTGCTGCAAATAAAACAACCAGAAAAGTCAGTTTTCCCGTGCTTTCTAAAATCGCCCAGTAAAATTCGCTGCTGTTGACAGCCATATGTAACGTCCAGTCGGTCTTTCCGCCTGAGGTCAGGGGAATCGTCACCGTCATGCCATTTTTGCCCGTACCGAAATTTTTTCCGCTCTTTATCAGAAAACGGGTGTTTTCATGTATGCCTTCCGGCATGGAACGGATTTTCTGTCCGTATTCTTCCAGCTTTTCATATCCGGCATCTGCAGCAGCCACGCCTGCTTTGTTCTCGTCGGCAGAATCAACCAGTATCGTGCCGTCCGCAGCAAGCGCTGTCAGGTGGGCCGTTTTATAATTGGTGCTGACCAAAAGCTGCTCCTGCATATTGTCCAGGCCCACATCCACGCCGGTAACCCCGAGGAATTCGCCCTGCGCATCGTATATCGGGGCAATAATGCTTATCATCATGATATTTTTTCCCATCAGCTCATAAATATAAGGGTCCATGACATATGGCTGTCCGGTTTCTTTTATCTGCATATAGTATTCTTTTTCGTAATTGTCAAACGCATCCTCGTGTTTTTCAAAAACATATCCCGTCTTATTTTCATCCGGATATACGACAGATTCATAAGCAATATCCCGCTTATGCACGCTGTAAGGCTCCCCATTGGCATCGGCAATCGCATTCTGCTCAAAATAAGCAAATGCCGTCGGATAACCGCCGCCGCTTTCCAAAAGCCCCACCAGCGCCGTATCTATGGCGTCCCTTTGTTCTTTTGGGTCCAGCTGGGAAATATTGCGCAGCGAGCCTGCAAATCCCACAACCTTGCCATATGCATTTTCGATATCGTTCGCAACCAGAAACGCATTTTCATAAGCTGCCGCTGACAGCTTCTCCCTGTTTACCTGAATCAGCGCCCTTGCAGAAAGAAACGCAGCCATAAGAATCGTCAGCAGGAAAATACCAGCCGTAATCAGCGCCATTTTGGAAACAATTTTCCTGCTCAGGCTGGTCTTAACGCCGTTTGCCGGCGGCACATGCTTCTTCTTTTTCCGGCCGCCTTCCAGATGAACGTCTTCTTTTTCCTTCGGGCTGCTCCCGCTGCCCTTAAACTCTCCCTCATTTTTTTCTCCGTGAAACATCCTATCTCCTCCATGGTATCATGATATCAGGTTATTTTATTCAGCTCCCTGGAAAATATCTCCCAGAGTCATGTTTACATTTGGAAATGCCCGCAAAGCAATCTTCGTATCTGCATTGTAATACCGGCTGGCCTTATCCTGTTCCAGAATATAGCTGTACCTAAGCTGGTATCTGTCCTGTTCCAGATAATAAACCTGCACCGCCTGCTCCTTTGCAGACACAATCCAGTATTCTTCCACGCCAAGCTGTTCATAAATTTCTTTTTTCACAATCATGTCGCGCATCGCAGTGGACGGGCTGAGTGTTTCTGCCACAAAACGGGGAACTCCCGTATAACTGCCGCCCTTTAAGTGGTTTCTGTCACAGATTACCATAATATCCGGAACGACATAATCATCATTTTCCTGCGGATGATAACACAAATCCAGATTTTCCATAAAGACAAGGCACAGGCTGTCTTTCAGCCCATTTTTAATCAGGCTGTAAATATTTCCATTTACAATCCCATGGCGGTAATGGGGTGAAGGTGACATGTCATAAACCATACCGCCGATTTTTTCTTCCCTGCCAGATTCCCCCTGCAGCAGCTGCATAGCACCACATCCTTTCTGTGTTCAGGCATTCAGTCCCGGCATGGCAAAATCCCGGGACGGCTGCTCACCGCTCCTTTTCCAGCAAATCCCGCACGACCTCCCCTGCCAGGATAAGCCCGGCTGCGGAAGGCACGAAGGCCATGCTGCCAGGAACGGCCCTGCGGCGCACATCAGGCGCTGCGCCTTCTCCTTCCGGCAGCCCTGTCTGGGGCGCATTAGGCGGTTCCATCGGTTTTTCTTTGGAATATACGGTTTTCAGGCTGAAAATGCCCCGTTTTTTCAGCTCCCTGCGCATTACCTTCGCAAGCGGGCAGACCGATGTTTCCGAAATATCTGCGACCTGAAAAGCCGACGGGTCCATTTTATTTCCGGCGCCCATGGAACTGATAACCGGCGTTCCTGCTGCTTTTGCCTGTTCAATCAGCGCCAGCTTGCCTGTTACGGTGTCAATTGCATCGACGACATAGTCATACTGCGTAAAATCAAACAGCCCGGCTGTTTCCGGCAGATAAAACGTATGAAAAACGTTTACCACCGCATCGGGATTAATATCCAAAATACGCTCCCTTGCCACATCGGTCTTATATTTTCCGACGGTGCTGTGCAGTGCAAGAATCTGCCGGTTTATATTGGACAGGCTTACCCTGTCATGGTCAATTAAATCCAGCGTGCCGATTCCGCTGCGCGCAAGCGCCTCTGTGACATATCCGCCCACGCCGCCTATGCCAAAGACTGCCACACGTGACCCGGCCAGACGCTCTAAGCCATCCCGGCCAGTCAGTAATTCTGTCCTTGAAAACGGGTGCTCCATGCATGCTCCTTTCCTGTTTCGATTGCGTGTTTCCAAATTTTGTGCCCTGTTCAGTCCAGTGTCAGGTTCAGATAGCCATGCACGCCCGGCATTCCCAAAGCCATGCCGGTCAGATAAATGCGGCTTTCTGCTGCCTGTACATTCCTGTCCGGCTCCGGCTGCATCCCTGCCTGTGCCGAAACCGCCGCAGGCTGCACTGCATGTTTTGCGGACAGTGCTGCCCCGCCTGTCAGCACCAGCATCCGGCACGGCTGTGTCAGGCATTCTGTCAGCACCTGTTCCACATCCTTATCAGAAAGTGACGTCTCCGTCACAATGACGCTTTCTTCTTCCACATAATACAGCAGAATATCTTCCCGGCCTGTTTTCGCCGTACTTCCACAGGTATCGGATATCAGCAGGGCATCCCCGCCGTTTTCCCGGTGCTGTGCGATTGCAAAGGCTGCATGCTCTTTCGGCCAGCGGACATAGCCATGCATCTGGAAATGGCTGTCCCGCCCCCTGCAGTAAGCATCTCCACCGGCCTTTCGGATACCCCGCCCGGATGCCTGAGCCGCCCGCACATCCTGCTGCGGCAGCACCCGCTGCTGCTTCTTTAGATAAAAGGCACCGGAAAAGCCAAGCGGCTCATAAAATCCGCCTATCAGCCCTTCTTCTGCCGGTTCTGCAATCAGCGGTGCCCGATAGATGCGCGAAGCTTCCTGCAGCAGCCTTCCCGCAAGCCCGCGCCCGCGGTGCTGCGGATAGACAGCCAGCGCGTAAACATACCGTACCGGCTGCCAGCAGCCTTCTGTTCCTTCCATTATATAAATGCTTCCCGGCAGAAAAAAGGATGCTCCCAAAAGCATCCCCTTTTCCTGCGCCAGAAGCACATCTTCCTTTTTATACAGCGCATGAAAAAAAGCGTCGATATAAGCATCTTCATCTGCAAAACATTCTTTCCAGAGATGTTTCAGCTGCGGAATATCCCCGTTCTCCCCAAAACGAATCATCTGTGAAACCTCGCGTAAAATTTTTCTACAAGCAGCTCCGGCTGGTAGGACAGCTTTGCCTTGCGCAGCCCTTCGTCTCCTGTATCTTCCTCGCGGTTGACATACTTGTAGTCCTGGCAGTTGTGCAGCACGAACTGCTGGTTTATCATCGGATAAGCGCCCTGCACGCTGGCCAGCGCCTTTTCAATATGCACCACATAGGTATCTGCATTCAGCGGCTCCCCGATGGTAAATGCAACCAGCCGCTCGCCTTTGTAGAGCATCCCGCCATCCAGCACAAGTTCTGCCAGATTGCGCAGTGCCCGGCGGTTCATATGCAGTTCATTTTCCATCTCGTCATTCCATTTTTCTGCTTCGGCTTCCTTCCAGACATCCAAAAGCCGCATGCATTCCCCGGCATCTTCCGGCATCATTTCGCGGTAAAGCCAGTTATTGCCATCCTTAAAGCGGGCAATATGGTTGCGCTTGCCGTGCAGCTTTCTGCCGGAAAGCGTGGACAGCTTTTCGGTGCTGTATACATAATCATAATCGCCCCGGTCTGTTTCCACGTCATACTGCCCCGGATAATGCTGTTCCAGCCAGTCCAGGTCGCTTTGTACGAGGGATGCCAGCTTTAACTCCCCTGTTTCTGCCTCGGCCTGTACACGCAGCGCATCCAGCGCTCCTTTGCGGTTTCCTGCCCCGATAGGAATCGTGTAACAGCATTCGCCGTCATTGAGAAACCTGAAAATCAGGCATCCCTGTTCTTTTGCCATTTTGACGCCATAAATGTCGCTCCATAAATAATTGTTGGCAAAAGAATATTCACACGCCTGCCTTGCGTCCTCTATCATCCGGTGGGTTACCCACTCGCGGTCGCCGAATGACAGGCTGTAAAACTCTATCATAATAATAGTCTCCCTTAACTGTTCACATCTTTTTTCTACCTGCAGGATGTACTGATTGCTTCAATGGCAACTGCCCCGCCGCGCACGATTTCGATATTGTGGAATTTTGTTTTCAGCAGTTCAATCAGCTCATTGTTCCTGCGCTCGGTCAGCTTGCATTCGAGCATCACGCTGTCTTTGCCGATATCCGCCACCTGCACGCTGAATACTTCCGCAATGCGGAACACCTCGTCAATCTGGCTGGAACGGATATCCTTTACTTTTGCAAACAAAATTTCTTTCATATGAATCGGAACGTTTGTAAGGTCAATTACCTTGATTACTTCCACCATGCGGTTTAACTGCTTTTTAATCTGTTCAAAGGTAATGTCATCGCTTGTCACGCAGATTGTCATGCGTGAAACGGTTGCATCTTCCGTCGGCCCGACTGTCAGGCTTTGCAGATTATAGGATTTCCCGGAAAAAAGCCCTGATACTTTTGCCAGAACGCCCACCTGATTTTCCACGTACAGGGCAATCCATCTGTTTTTCATCTTTTATCCATTCCTTTCCGGCACTGCCTGCTATTTCAAAATCATCTCGCTCATCGGATTTCCGCCTTTTACCATCGGCAGCACCAGCTCATCGGCTGCAATCAGAAACTCGATTAAAGTCGGCGCATCCGCATTGTGCTTTGCCTGGTAAAATGCATCCTCTATCTGGGACGGTTCCGTAACCCGGATGCCGTAAGCCCCGTAGCACTGTGCAAATTTCACAAAATCCGGCACATATGGCGGGCAGGCTTCGTTCGGCCCCTTGCACATATCCGGGCATCCCTTCTGCCTGCGCAGGCAGGTAGCTTCATAGCGCTTGCCGTAAAACAGCTGCTGCATCTGGCGTACCATGCCGAGATACTGGTTATTTAACAGGCAGATGGTAACCGGGGCTTTCTCTGCGATTGCCGTCGCCATTTCCTGCATGTTCATCTGAAAGCCGCCGTCTCCGGTAATGCAGATAACATTTTCATACGGCTTTCCGATTTTTGCACCGATTGCCGCCGGAAGCCCGAATCCCATGGAGCCAAGCCCGCCGGATGTAATCAGCTTTTTGCGCCCGCCGATTTCCAGATACTGGCTTGCCCACATCTGATGCTGCCCGACATCGGTTACGATAATGGCCTCTTTATAGCTGCGGTTAACAGCTTCCATAATCATCTGCGGCGTCATGCCGCGGTCACGGCGCATTTCCAGCGGATTTTCGGTTTCCCAGCCCCTGATTTTTGCAATCCATTTTTCCGTGTCCTGCTTTTCTGCCCATTCGCATAATTTTTCCAGTGCCAGCTTTGCATCGGCAACAATCGGAACATCCACCACGACATTTCTCGAAATCGCTGCCGTATCGACATCGATATGGATAATCCTTGCATGCGGGGCAAATTCATTCAAATCTCCGGTAATCCGGTCGTTAAAGCGTGTCCCGATGGAAAAGAGCAGGTCGCACTGGCTGACTGCAATATTGCACGCATATTTTCCATGCATGCCGGAATTTCCCAGATACAGTGGATGCTTCGGCGGCATGGCGCCTTTTCCCATTACCGTTGTCACGACCGGAATCTGCGTGCGTTCTGCAAATTTCTGGAGCTGCTCCTGCGCGCCGCCGATATGAATGCCGCCGCCGGCTAAAATCAGCGGGCGTTTTGCCGATTTTAACAGGCGGTATGCCTTTTTCAGCTGCCCGATATGCACGCTCTCATTCGGCTTATAGCCCCGGATATGAACCTGCGAAGGATATTCGCTGTCCCCGGACTGCATCTGGATATCTTTTGGAATATCAATCAGCACAGGGCCCAGCTTTCCGGTCTGCGCAATATGAAACGCCATTTTCAAAATCCGGCCCAGGTCTTTCCGCTCCCGGACGGTTACCCCGTATTTGGTCACCGAACGGGTCATGCCGACAATGTCAACTTCCTGAAACGCATCGTTGCCAATCAGGCTGAGCGGCACCTGCCCGGTAATGCATACCAACGGGATGCTGTCATAATGGGCATCCGCAAGCCCGGTAATAATATTCGTCGCTCCCGGCCCGCTCGTTACCAGGCATACCCCGGGTTTTCCGGTCGCCTTTGCATACCCCTCCGCTTCAAAAATCAGGCCCTGTTCATGCCTTGGCAGGACGACCTGGATATCCTCCTGTTTGTATAGTTCATCGAAAATGTCCGTGACCATCCCGCCGGGATATCCAAATATTGTATCTACGCCTTCTTCCCGCAGCGCTTTTACAAATAATTTTCTTCCTGTTATATCCATGGTTTCCTCCCTTTTGGCATATTTCCTGTTCTCATATCTGCAAAAACGGTAATCCGTCTGATGATAAGCCTGTTTCCCGCTTTCTGAAACCAGTGCCCACTGCGGGCTCTCATCCAGATTCGGGAAAAAGGCATCCGCATCAAAGGCGGCATCTATTTTTGTAAGATATACAGTCTCGCAGTCATCCAGCAGCTGGCGGTAAATGCTTTCCCCGCCAATGACAAACACATCCTTTGTGTGATACGCTTCCAGCCTTCGGTACAATTCTTCTATCGAATGCACAGCGAAAATGCCCTCTGCCTGATAGTTTTTGTCATGTGTCAGCACAATATTCACGCGTCCGGGCAGATATCCGCCCGGCAGGCTTTCCTGTGTTTTCCTGCCCATCACAATGGCTTTTCCCATCGTCATTTCCCGGAAACATTTCATATCGTCCGGGATGCGCAGCAAAAGCCCGTTATTGCAGCCAATGCCCCAGTTTTTATCAGCCGATGCTATCGCATTCATCAATTGCCCGCCCGATATCATGGCGCATATACTGTTTTTCAAAGGTCACCCACTGCACCGCTTCATACGCTTTGCTGCGGGCCTTTTTCAAATCGTCCCCTTTTGCCGTAATGCCAAGCACGCGGCCGCCGTTTGTGACGATTTTTCCGTCCCGGAAAGCTGTCCCGGAATGGAAGCAGTAATAATCCTCTTTTCCTTCAAATGCTTCCAGCCCTTCTATCGGGAAGCCTTTTTCATAAGACAGCGGATATCCGCCCGATGCAAGCATTACACAGACCGCTGCGTTGTCTTCAAAGGCAAGCTCTATTTCATCCAGCCTTCCGTCTACACAGGCTTCCATCACTTCTATTATGTCATTTTTCATGCGCGGCAGCACGACCTGTGCTTCCGGGTCGCCAAAACGCGCGTTGTATTCCAGCACCTTCGGGCCGTCCTGCGTCAGCATCAGCCCGAAGAAAATCACGCCCTTATACGGCCTTCCTTCAGCCGCCATTGCATCCAGCGTCGCCTGATAAATATGCTTCTGGCAGAACGCATCCACTTCCTTTGTATAAAACGGGCTTGGCGAAAACGTGCCCATGCCGCCGGTATTAAGGCCTTTATCCCCGTCCTGTGCCCGTTTATGGTCCTGTGCGGAGTTCATGATTTTAATCGTTTTCCCATCGGCAAATGACAGTACGGACACTTCCCGTCCGGTCATAAATTCTTCCACAACCATCCGGTTTCCAGATTCGCCGAATTTTTTATCCTCCATAATCTGCTTTACGCCCTCTTTTGCCTCATCCAGCGTATTGCAGATTAAAACCCCCTTGCCAAGCGCCAGGCCGTCTGCTTTTAATACAACCGGCAGTTTTGCCGTTTCCAGGTACGCAAGCGCTTCCCGGGCATCGTCAAAGGTTTCATAGGCGGCTGTCGGAATATGGTATTTTTTCATCAGGTCTTTGGAAAATGCCTTGGAGCCTTCTAATACAGCTGCATTTTTCCTCGGGCCGAATACCCTGAGCCCTTCTGCTTCAAAGACATCCACAATGCCGCCTGCCAGAGGGTCTTCCATGCCGATAATCGTAAAATCAACCGCATGCTCTTTCGCAAATGCCGCCAGCTTTTCAAATTCCATTGCCCCAATCGGGACACACTCTGCAATCTGCGCAATTCCCGCATTTCCCGGTGCACAGTAAATTTTATCTGCCTTCGGGCTTTTCGCTGCGCATGCCGCAATCGCATGCTCGCGCCCGCCGCTTCCTGCTATTAATATGTTCATAAACCGATTCTCCTTCTGCCCCGGCTCCTTTCAGCCGTTTTCCATATCCGGCCGGCAGCACTTTTTCTGCAGCCGGTAAATTATCCGATTACCACCCTGCCGTCTTCCACCCTGGCTTTGCCGTTTGCAATCAAATGAACAGCCTCTGGCAGTATGTGCCATTCGGCTTCTTCCATCACCCGCCGCTGCAGGATTTCCGGCGTATCGCCCTGTTTTACTTCCACTGCCTTTTGCAGGATAATCGGGCCGGTGTCCGTTCCCTCGTCCACAAAATGCACCGTTGCCCCGGTCACCCTGACACCGCGCTTTAACGCAAGCTCATGTACCTTCAGCCCGTAACAGCCTGCCCCGCAGAAAGACGGAATCAGCGACGGGTGAATATTGATAATGCGGTTTCTGTATTTTTGTATGATAATTTCCGGCAGAATCACCAGATAGCCTGCCAGCACTACCAGCCCGGCCTGTACGTCATCCAGTGTTTCTGCGAGCGCCTGGTGGAACGCTTCCCGGCTCTCATAATCCTTCGGGGAAACACAGATTCCCCGGATGCCATGCTTTTTTGCACGTTCCAGCGCATAGGCATCTTTTTTATTGCTGATAACAGCTGCAATTTCTGCATTCTGTATGGAGCCGGACGCAATCGCGTCTATCAATGCCTGTAAATTGGTGCCGCCGCCGGACACCAGGACTGCCAGCCTCAGCATAACGTGACTCCTTTTTCACCTTCCTGTACTTCTCCGATTACATAAGCCTCCACTCCGGCTTCTGCGGCTGCCTTTACCGCTTTGTCCGCGTCAGCCGGATTTACGGCAAGCACCATGCCGATGCCCATGTTAAACGTATTGTACATGACTTTTTCTTCCACGTTTCCCGTGCGTGCAATCAACTCAAAAACAGCCGGAACCTCATAGCTGTCCCTGCGAATGACTGCATGCATGCCTTCCGGGAGCATGCGCGGCACGTTTTCATAAAATCCGCCGCCTGTAATATGGCTGCAGGCCCTGATAACGGCCCCGGATTCCTGAATCTTTCGCAGTGCGCCCACATAGATTCTTGTCGGCTCAAGCAGTGTTTCCCCAAGCGTGCGTCCAAGTTCCGGATAATGTGTGTCCAGCGATGCTTTGTCCATTGGAAAAATGCTGCGCACAAGTGAAAATCCATTCGAATGCACTCCCGTCGAAGCAAGGCCGATTAATACATCTTCTTTTTTCAAATCTTTTCCGGTAATGATGTCCTTTTCATCTACAACACCGACTGCGAATCCAGCCAGGTCGTATTCCTCCTGCGGATAAAATCCCGGCATTTCCGCCGTTTCCCCGCCAATCAGCGCAGCGCCTGCCTGCCTGCAGCCTTCGGCCACGCCGCTGACAATGCCGGCGATTTTTTCAGGATAATTTTTCCCGCATGCAATATAATCCAGAAAGAACAGCGGCTGTCCGCCCGCGCATGCAATATCATTGACACACATTGCCACACAGTCTATGCCGACCGTATCATGCCTGTCCATCACAAATGCCAGCTTTAATTTCGTGCCGACCCCGTCCGTGCCCGATACAAGCACCGGTTTTTCCATCTGCCGGAATGCTTCCATCGAAAACGCCCCGGAAAATCCGCCCAGATTTGTCAGTACTTCCGGGCGCATGGTACTTTGTACATGCTGTTTCATCAATTCTACTGCTTTGTAGCCAGCTTCAATATCCACTCCAGCCTTTTTGTAATCCATGATTATCCCTCCTGTTTTATGAAGCAGTCTTGTGTTTTCAGGCTCCGCAGCCCCCTGCAGCATCCATGAAAACATGTAAATACCGTCATTTCTATTCATAATGCCATAAGTTGGGGAAAATTTCAATGCACTTTTTTTTATTTTCGCAGGATTATGCATCAGTCAGATACATTATACAAGCTCCCAGTCCTTTCAGCACTCCTCAAGCGGGATTTCTTCTTTATCCTCATCCGGCGCATTTTCATAGTTTTCTGCCATCCTTTGACAAAAAATTTTCCATTTCACATCATATATTCCGCTGGCATCCGTTCCTGTCTGGTAACATTTTTATATTCCCGCAATATACTATATCAAATCCAGTCACAGGAGTCTTTATGAATCTGAAACGACATCTGCTCCCATTTCTTTTAACCGCTGCGCTGGCTGTTTTGATGCTGGCCGGATGCGGACAAAGCACAAAGGACAGCACAGCGCCTTCACAGTCAGGAAGCTCTGCCAGCCCGGACGAAGCAAACGGGCCGCAAAAGGAATCCGGCCCGGACAGCCAGAAGAATCCGGCCACCGAGCCTGTTGCCGTAACCTTAAACGAGGTTGCACATTCTATTTTTTATGCACCGATGTATGCTGCAATCGAAAATGGTTATTTTGCAGAACATGGCATAGAACTGGAGCTGGTCACCGGATTCGGCGCAGACAAGGTAATGGCGGCTGTTTTATCCGGGGAAGCGGATATCGGGTTTATGGGGCCGGAAACAACGGTTTATACCTATAACGAAGGTGCCGCAGATGCTGTCGTGAATTTTGCGCAGCTGACGCAGAGAGCCGGAAATTTTATTGTGGCACGCCAGCAGATGGATGATTTTGAATTGTCAGATTTAATCGGAAAAGATGTGCTGGGCGGCCGGGCGGGCGGCATGCCGGAAATGGTATTTGAATATGTGTTAAGAAAAAACGGCATCGAGCCTTCCGAGGTAAAGATTGACCAGGGCATCGATTTTGGTTCGACCGCTGCTGCATTTTCGGGCGGGAAGGGTGATTTTACCGTTGAATTCGAGCCTTCTGCCACCGCCCTGGAACAGGAAGGCGCCGGCTTTGTCATAAGCTCCGTCGGTGTCGAATCGGGCTACGTTCCATACACCGCTTTCAGCGCAAAGCAGAGCTATCTGGAATCAAATAAAGAACTGATTCAGGCATTTACCGATGCCCTGCAGGAAGGCATGGATTATGTGACTACACACACTTCCGCCGAAATTGCTAAAACCATACAGCCGCAGTTTTCTGAAACAGACCTGGAAACGCTGACGATGATTGTAGACCGTTACCACGAACAGGACACCTGGAAAAACGACCTCGTGTTCTCAGAAGACAGCTTCGAGCTGCTTTTGGATATTCTGGAAGAATCGGAAGTCATTACAAGCCGGCCGCCATTCCACGAGCTTGTAACAGCAGAATTTGCCACAAAAGCAGCAGAAAGCCTGTAAGCATCTGTCCAGACACCCCGCAGCGCAGCCGCTGCGGGATATCTGGCTGCTTTAAAGCTCATCCCCGGTTTCCCTATCCAGGATGATATTTCCAGAATGATGCAGGCAGCACTGGAAGGATGATTTGCGTATGCTGATACAAAAATTCCAGGCCTGGAACCAAACGTAACCGGACGCTGCTATCGAAGCGCGTCAACCGCCGCACGTTCTATCGCAAGCCCCGTATTGTAGCGATTCAAAAACGCCTCAAAGCCCGCCACATCATCCGGCACTGGCTGCTGCGTCACGCCCGTCCCGCCGGAAAACACCCTTCTGTCCAGATAATCCGAAAGACGCTCCCCTTCTTCCTTTTGCCGCATATAAGAAGCCAGCAGCGCAATCCCCCACGCTCCGCCTTCTCCTGCGGTCTCCATAACAGAAACCGGGGCATTTATCGCTGCCGCCATCATCCTCTGACCGACAACAGGTGTCTTAAACAGGCCGCCGTGGCCGCAGATTTTATCTACCTGCACCTTTTCTTCTTTTATCAGAATATCCAGCCCGTTTTTCAGCGCACCCAGCGCCGTAAACAGATGTACGCGCATAAAGTTCGCCAGCGTAAACCTGCTTTCTGCGCTCCGTACAAAGAGCGGCCTTCCTTCCTCAAATCCGGTAATGCTTTCTCCCGAAAGGTAATTATACGCCAAAAGCCCGCCGCAGTCTGCATCCCCTTCCAGTGCCTTTTGATACAGCACCGAAAACAGCTGGTTCGTATCGATGCTGATGCCGCAGCTTTCTGCAAATTCGTGAAACAGCCCCGCCCAGGCATTCAGATCAGACGTGCAGTTATTGCAGTGCACCATGGCTGCCGGACTGCCGGATGGCGTCATAACCATGTCAATTTCCGGGTGTACCTTTTCCAGCTCTTTTTCCAGCACAATCATCGCAAAGACCGAAGTCCCGGCTGAGACGTTTCCGGTACGTGCAGCCACGCTGCCGGTAGCCGTCATGCCCGTTCCGGCATCCCCTTCCGGCGGACAGACCGGTATGCCGGCTTCCAGCCTGCCACTCGTATCTAAAAGCCCTGCCCCCTCCGGCGTCAGCGTCCCTGCCGCTTCCCCGGCACAGAGCACCTTTGGCAGAATATCCTTCAGCTTCCATGGATATGCATAAGCTTCTGTCAGCGTGCCAAAAATATCCATCATGGCAGCGTCGTAATCCTTCGTCTTTCCCTCAATCGGGAACATGCCGGACGCGTCCCCGATTCCGAGCACCTTCTGCCCGGTCAGCTTCCAGTGGACATATCCTGCCAGCGTCGTCAGAAACGCCACGTCCTTTACATGCTCCTCCTGATTTAAAACCGCCTGGTAAAGATGCGCGATGCTCCACCGCTGTGGAATATTATAATGAAACGCTTCCGTCAGCGCTGCCGCCGCCTGCTCCGTACTGGTATTTCTCCAGGTACGGAACGGCACAAGCAGCTCTCCGTTTTTGTCAAATGCCAGATACCCATGCATCATCGCGCTAAACCCGATGGCACCAGTCCTTGCCAGCTCTGTACCGTATGTATTTCTGACCTCCTGCGCCAGATTCCGGTAGCAGTCCTGCAAGCCCTGCCAGACGTCTTCCAGGCTGTATGTCCAGATGCCGTTTTCATAGCGGTTTTCCCACTCGTGGCTTCCGGAAGCCAGCGGCACGCTGTCTTCCCCTGTCAGGACCGCCTTGATTCTGGTAGAGCCAAATTCTATGCCAAGCGAAGTCCTGCCTTCCATAATGGCTTCTTTCTGATTCATGCACATTCCCTCCGTTCCCATTTTTAACGGTAAAATACCTCGCCTAACATCAAATCCTTCTTAAAATCACGAATCCTGGTATCGTTATCAATATAGACAGCCTCAATGCCCATTGCCGCCGCCCAGTCGCCCATCTGCTCTGCGGTAATATCATACGAAAATGCCGTATGGTGCGCGCCGCCTGCCAAGATCCAGGCCTCTGCCCCGGTATACAGATCCGGCTGCGGTGTCCAGAAGTTTGTGGCTACCGGAAGCTTCGGCATCGGCTTTTCATTCTTTTTGCAGTCTACGGTGTTGATAATCAGCCGGAAGCGCCTGCCAAGGTCAATCAGGGAAACCGCAATGCCGCTGCCTTCTTTGGATGTAAAGACAAGCCTGGCCGGGTCTTCCCGGTTCCCCATGGATAACGGCTGGCACTTGATGCTGACCGCACCGTCCGCAATCGACGGGCAGATTTCCAGCATATGAGCCTGCAGAATGCCCTCTTTGCCCTTCACCAGGTTGTAGGTATAGTCTTCCAGCATGGATGTGCCTTTTGCATCCTTCATCCCTGCGGTCATAATCTTCATCAGGCGCACCATGGCAGCCACCTTCCAGTCGCCTTCCGCGCCGAAGCCATAGCCTTTTTCCATTAAACGCTGAATCGCCAGTCCCGGCAGCTGTTTTAATGCACCGAGGTCGCCAAAATGCGTGACAATTGCCTGGTAATTTTTTTCTTCCAAAAAACGCTCAAACCCAATCTCCATCTGGGCCTGGACGGACACATGCCTCCGGAATTCTTCCGGCTCCCTGCCTTCCAGCAGAATCTCATACCGGTCATAATATTCATCCACCAGCGCATTCGTATCAGAAGCAGAAACTGCCGCTACAGACTCTGCAATCTCATTTACCGGATAGGCGTCTACTTCCCATCCAAATTTAATCTGCGCCTCGACCTTGTCGCCTTCGGTCACAGCCACATTGCGCATATTGTCCGCAACACGCATCACGCGGATATGGCTGCTCTCCACAATGCCGGCAGCCGTGCGCATCCAGGATGCTATTTTGCGCACTATCACCGGGTCTGACCAGTGTCCTGCGACGACCTTGCGTTCAATCCCCATCCGGCTTACGATATGGCCGTATTCCCTGCCGCCGTGGGCAGACTGGTTCTCATTCATAAAATCCATGTCAATCGTATCGTATGGAATTTCTTCGTTAAACTGGGTATGCAGATGCATCAGCGGCTTGCGGTATTCCTGCAGCCCCAGAATCCAGGATTTGGCCGGGGAAAAGGTATGCATCCATGTAATGACCCCCGCGCACTCCACGTCGGTATTTGCTTCCTGAAACGTCTTTCGAATCAGCTCATTTGTAATCAGCGTCGGCTTCCACACAAGCTCATACGGCAGAATCCCCGTTTTATTAAGCTCCTCCGTTATCTTTTTGGAATGCTGCGCTACTTTTTCCAGGCATGCATCCCCATACAGGTCCTGAGACCCGGTACAAAACCAAAATTTATAATTCTTTGCCTGTAACATGTTTTCCCTCCTGTCAGACAGTTCCGCTGCCTTCCCTGTCCGTATGTATTTCCTTTAATCATAATAGGTTTCTTCCACGTACTGGATTTTTTCCACTTCTTCTCCCGCTTCCAGCTTCTTAATCGTCTCGTCTACGAGCGGGCCTAAATCCGGGCAGCATTCAAAATCTGCATTGATTTCTCCTTTTCTGACCGCCTCTAACGCTGCTTCGGCTGCGTCAAACGAAATCACGATGATATCCCCGTATTTCCCGTAGCTTTTCCCCTGCTCTTTCATGGCTTCGATTGCCCCGAAGGCCATATTATCGTTCTGGCAGATAACCACATCTATGTCCGGATAGGTTTCCAGAAAATACTCCATAACTTCCCTGGCCTTGGCCTGGACAAACTCCCCGGTTCTTTGCTCCAGCATCGTCCAGTTGTCCTGTTTTTCCAGAATCTTCGCAAATCCTTCCGTCCGGCCAAGCTGGGCTGTCGAATCCAGCGTGCCCTGCAGCGTGACAAGATTTATTGGTTCTTCTGCGCGGCCTTTTTCTTCCAGGTAATCGCGCAGCCAGATTCCCGCCCGTTCTCCCTGCCTGCAGAAATCGCTGCCTATCCAGCTCGTATAAAGGCTGTCATCTTCCACCCTGACCGAACGGTCGGACAAAATCACAGGAATTCCCGCCTGCTTTGCTTCGGCAAGCACGGCATCCCATCCGGTTTCAGCAATGGCATCCAGGACAATATAATCCACCTTCTGCAGGATAAAATCACGGATTGCCTTTACCTGGTTTTCCTGCTTTTGCTGCGCATCGTCAAAAATCAGGTAATAGCCATTTTCTTCGGTAAACGTTTCCCGGTAGGAGCGGGTATTTGCAAGCCGCCAGTCCGACTCGGAGCCTACCTGTGAAAGCCCTACGACAATCAGGTTATCGCTTTCCTTTGCAGAATCCTGGGATGCCTGCCCGTCTTCTCCCTGCCTGCCACAGCCCGAAAGCAGAAACGCCGTACAGACAGCCAGGCATAACCATTTTATCATGCTGCATCCCCTCCTCCCGAAAAAATCCGAAATCCGTTATCCTGCCACGGTTTTCTTCTATTATTATATCTTTCTAATTTCTATTTCTTTTCCTTAATTTTTGCAAATACGCTCTGTAATACAATAAAGAAGCACAACAGTGCTGCGACCGCAATGCTCGACCAGGAGCTTAACAGCTTGCCGTTTGTCTTTACAAGCGTTGAAATCGTGCCGTTTATCAAAACGCCAAAGAAAGAGCCGATGACATTTCCCACGCCCCCGGTCAGGAGCGTCCCGCCGATAACAGACGATGCGATTGCATCCATCTCAAGGCCCGTCGCCTGCTGTACATTGCCGGACATCGTATTTAAGCAGAAACAGATGCCGCCGATGGAACAAAGAAACGAAGATAACACGTAAGCCTTAAGCTTTGTCAGAGGCACATTCAGGCCCATCATCACAGCCGACTGCTCATTGCCGCCTACCGCATACAGGCTGCGCCCGAATTTGGTATACCGCAGCATAAGGAAAACCGCCACAAGCACAAGCAGCGCCACAAGCACGGACAGCCGGATAAACGGCGTCTGATAAATCCCCTTTGGATTGACATATCCGCCGAACGGAATCTCGATTTTGATATTTGCCAGATGCACAAACCATTCATTACTGATGGAAACCTGGTCTGTACAGATAACCGCCGTCATGCCCCTGCCAAAGAACATCCCTGCCATTGTCACAATAAACGGCTGGATTTTTAAATAGCCGACGCAGAAGCCCTGCACCATTCCGAACACCACGCCGATTACAAGCACAAGGATGCATAAAGCCGGTGCACTCATGTTCCAGTTTTCCATGCCCGCCGCAAGAATCATGCAGTCTAAGGCAATCAGCGAGCCTACGGAAATATCGATTCCGCCCGTAAGCATAATGCAGGTCATGCCGCAGGCAACGCACAAAAGCCCGGCATTATTAATCAGAAGATTCAAAAATGTCTGTAAATGCCCGAATCCCTTATTGTTATAAACCACGCAGCCTGCTGCATACATAAATACAAACAGTACAATGGTGATAATCAAAAGAAGGGTATTGCTGTTTATTTTCTTTTGTTTCATGCCGCAGCACCTCCTTTGGCCAGTTCCCTTTTATCAGACAGGCGTTTCATAAATGCCTTGAACGGAGGCGCCTGAATCGTTACGATAATAATAACAACAATTGCCTTGTATACCGGTGCCTGCTCTGTCGAAACACCGAGCGCATATAAAGTCGTCGTAATCGCCTGAATCGTATATGCCCCGATAATGGAACCGGCCAGGCGGAATTTGCCGCCGCCCAGGCTGTTGCCGCCCAGCGCTACAGCCAGAATAGCATCCAGTTCAAAATTCAGTCCGATATTATTCGAATCTGCGGAAGTAATCCTGGAAGATGACACAATCCCGGCAATCCCGGCACACAGCCCGCACACAAGGTAGCACAGGAAAATGATTTTTTCGGAATTTAACCCTGCAATCCGGGATGCCCGCTTATTTATGCCGACACTCTGTATGTACAGGCCCAGTGCCGTATAACGCAGCAGGACAGATACCGCAAGCACGCACAGTGCTGCAATCACAATCGGTGTCGGAACCGGCCCGAGAAAACCCCCGAAAAATCCATAGGCGTCGTTTCTGACATACACAATCAGGTTGTTGCAAAGCAAAAGCCCGACAGCCCTGGCCGCAGAAAACAGAATCAGCGTCGCCACCATAGGCTGCACATTTAAATAAGCAACGAGAAACCCGTTAAACATGCCGCACACACATCCCATAAAGATGCCGCCCAGCACGCCGATAAACAAAGGCACCTGAAGCTCGCTGGCTGAAGCTGCGCCATATCCTGCCAGCAGCATGCAGCAAAACGATGCTGAAAGCGACATGACAGAGCCGACGGAAATATCCGTTCCGGCCGAAGCCGATACCACAAGCGTCATGCCGATTGCCAGTATCGCGATTTCGCTTCCCCTGTTTAAAATATCAATCAGGCGGCCATAGAGCACGCCGTTTCTAAGCGACACAGTAAAAAAGTTAAAAGCAAAATTGCCATTTGCCGCATCATAAATAACGTTTACAAACATGACTAACAGCATGCAGAACACAGGAAGAAACAGCGGCATCCCTGTTATTTTCTTTATCTTACTCATTCGAACCACCTCCCGCAATCGCTTTCATAACGTTCTCCTGGGTAAGGCCTTCGGTAATTTCCCCTACTTTTTCGCCATCCCTTAAAACTGCCATTTTCGAGCAGGTACGAAGCATTTCTTCTATTTCGGAAGAAATAAAAATCAGGCTCTTTCCTTCCCCGGCCAGCTTCAGCACCAGCTTTTGGATTTCCGTCTTGGTCCCGATGTCAATGCCGCGGGTCGGTTCATCTAAGATTAAAAACTGCGGGTCTGTCGCCAGCCACCTGCCCAGAATGACTTTCTGCTGGTTCCCGCCAGAGAGCTGTTTAATCAGTGTCTCCCGGCTTGCTGTTTTTACCTGCAGCATTTTTATATATTTGTCTGTCAGGGCAATCTGTTCCTTCATCGGAATCAGGCGGAACATGCCGCGTTTTGCCTGAAGCGCCAGAATCAGGTTTTCCCGTACAGACAGATCCCCGATAATGCCTTCTGCCTTTCTGTCATCCGGCAGCAGTCCCATGCCAAGGTTCATCGCGTCAATCGGAGCCTTAATTACGGCTTCTTTTCCGTTTACCTTTAAGGTACCCGTCTGATTGCGGTCTGCCCCGTAAATCACCCTGGCAAGCTCGCTGCGCCCGGAACCTAACAGCCCTGTCAGTCCCACGACCTCTCCTTTATGTATCGTAAGGCTGAACGGCTTAATCGTCCCTTTATGGCTGAGCCCCTTCGCATCAATGCATACCTGTGCATGGGAAAAATCAGCTGCTTCATCCGATTTAATCGATGCCATATCGTCAAAATCTTTCCCCATCATAGCTGCTACCAGCTTCACCCTTGGCAGCTCTGCAACCGGATATTCGCCTACCAGCGTGCCGTTTCTTAATACGGTTATCCGGTCGCAGACGGCATACACCTGTTCCAGGAAGTGGGTTACAAATACAATGCCAACGCCTTTGTCCCGCAGCTGCGTCATCAGCCGGAACAGCTTTTCTACCTCGCTGTCATCCAGTGAGGAAGTCGGCTCATCCAGAATCAGCACCTTGCAGTCCATATCCACAGCCCTGGCAATGGCTATCATCTGCTGCAGCGCCAGCGAATATTCTTCCAGGTTCTGGTTTACATCCACCGGCATATCCAGGTCATTTATGATTTTCTGGGATTTTTTTACCATGGTTTTCCAGTCAATCGTCCCAAGCCTTGTCTTCGGCTCCCTGCCGATAAACAGGTTTTCCGCCACGCTCAGGTTGCCGCAGAGGTTTACTTCCTGATATACGGTTGAGATGCCCTTTTTCTGGGCATCCAGGGTAGAATGGTTTATAACCGGCCCGTCAATGCCGTCTACATGAATCTCCCCGGCCTGAAATGCATTGATTCCGGTAAGGCATTTAATGAGCGTGGATTTCCCGGCCCCGTTTTCTCCCATCAGCGCATGGATTTCTCCTTTCCGCAAAGTAAAATCCACACCGTCAAGAGCCTTTACACCTGGAAACGTCATGGTAATCCCACGCATGGTCAATACTACGTCCTTATCCATACATACCATCCTTTCTAAAGCTTGTGCATCAAAAGAGGGAGGCCCGCAGGCCTCCCCTTAAGACTGCCCAGCTTTCGGATTCAAACATCCACATATTCGCATCAGTACTGAGCATCCACAATTTCCTGTGTTACAACCGTAAGCTCCTGCTCTATGCCATCTACGGTGATAGAAGAAATGATATCCTCATTCACATACCAGTGCTCTGTCATATACACTTCTTTTGGCGGTTCTTCGCCTGCCTGCAGCTGTTTGATGACTTTTTCCACATCCGGTGCCGCCAGAGGGTTGCATTCAAAATCCGCATTGATATCGCCGCTCATTACTTTTTCAAGCCCGGCCGTACATGCATCAAACGATACTAAAATCACGTCCTTGTCCACGCCATAGCTGATGCCTGCATTTTTCATGGCTGTCATCGCGCCAAACGCCTCGTTATCGTTCTGGCAGATAACCACGTTGAATTTGCCTTCATAAGATTTTATGTAGGACTCCATGACCTCCTGTCCGCCTGCTTCTGTAAAGTTGCCGTTCTGGGAATCTATAATATTCCATCCATTCGCATCCGCAATTTCTTTAAAGCCTTCGGTACGCCCGAGTGTCGCAGACGCGCCTGTGGAACCTTCAATGACCAGTGCATTGATTTCACTGATGCCCTTTTTGTCCGCATAAGCTTTCAGCCACTCTCCTGCAGCAAGTCCTTCTGTCTTAAAGTTCGAGCCTACCCACGAAACATATTTATCCGAATCTTCGATAGTACGGTCAATGACGATAACCGGAATTCCCGCATCCTCGCATTCTGTCAGGACGGTGTCCCAGCCTTTTGATACAATCGGGTCTACGATAATATAATCCACCGCCTGCTGGATAAATCCGCGGACTGCTTCAATCTGGGCCGCTGAATCGTTGTCGCAGTCTACAAACTGCAAATCATACCCGTTTGCTTCCGAAAATACGTCCTGGCAGGATTTGGTCGATGCGGTACGCCAGTCAGATTCATGCCCGACCTGTGCAAACCCGATTGTTATCGTGCCGCCATCGTTTCCGCCGCCTGCCGCATCACTGCCGCCCGCTGCATCATCCCCGCCTGCCGCATCGTCTCCGCCTGCCGCATCGTCTCCGCCTGCCGTGTCATTCCCGCCTGCATCACTGCCTGCCGGACTGCTGCCGCACCCGGCCAAAAGAGACGCGGTCAAAGCTGCACATGTCAAAATGCTCACAATTTTTCGTTTCATATGATTTCCCTCCGTATCTTTATCACTTTTTACCAGTTATTTCCTGGCTGTTGGAAGTATTATATCGTTTTCGCACAAAAAGTGATACGGAGTTATTTCGGATTTTTGTATGTTTTTTTATCAATTTTTGAACAAACTATGAATAACGGATGTTTTTTTACGAAAAAAGTTCAATTTTTTACGCACGGAATGACTACCTGCATCTGTGTGCCTTCCAGATAACTGCTTTCCGCGGACAGGCCATACTCCGGCCCGTAATACAGCCGGATTCTTTCGTTAATATTAAACAGTCCGAAACCGGAATGTTCCTGGTCCAGGGCACGTTCTCCCTGTATCAGCTGGCGTACCTCGCACAGCCGCTCCTTCGTCATGCCGATGCCGTCGTCCCTGACCTGGAATACCAGGTTATCCCCTTCTTTCCTTCCCAGGACCTGGATATGCCCGACGCCCCGTTTATTTTTAATCCCATGGTACAATGCATTTTCCACCAGCGGCTGCAGCGTCAGCTTGAGCATTTCATATTCCTGCACCTCGTCTGAAAAACAGACCTCATATTCCATAATATCCCGGTAACGGAACTGCTGGATTGCCAGATAGCTCTGGATATGCCGCTTTTCTTCCCCGACCGAAATAAAATCCTTTCCTTTGCTTAATGCCGTCCTGAAAAAATCGGAAAGAGATGCCACCATCTTCACGACATGTTCTGTATCTTTGGATTCAGCAAGCCAGATAATCGTATCAAGCGTATTATACAAAAAATGCGGATTTATCTGCTCCTGCAAAAGCTGCAGCTCTGCCGCCCTCAGATTCAGCTGCTCCACCCGGATATCTTCCACCAGCTTCCCGAGTTCTTCTATCATCCGGTTAAAGCTTTCCTTTAAGACAGCCAGCTCATAGGTCCCGGCTTCTGCTACCCGTACCTGAAAATCCCCCCGGCCGGCCTGCTTTGCCACCTCGCACAGCTTCTGGATTGGCTTCGTAATGCTGCTGATTACTTTTTCTCCCACAAAAAAAGCTGCCGCAAATATCCCGGCTGCCAGAGCGCCCAGCAGTAAAATAGAATGCACGACATCCTCACGAATGCCGACACGCAGCTTTTCCATTTTTACAGCCTGTTCATAAATATACTTTTGTATCTGTTCCTGAATCAGGTCAGTCAGAACCCGGACGTTTAAATCCAGCCTTTTCATATTTTCATCATAAGAACCGCTGACCAGGGCATTATCCTTAATTTCCGTTACCCTGTCTTCTAAAATATTCAGGCTTTTGATAATTCTCCTTAAGCTCTCCCTTGAGCTGTCCGTATCTGCCCTGCCATACAGCTCGTAAAACGAGTCCCTGGCTTCGGCAATCATGGCCTGGGGTTTTTCCGTATCTACCAGCTGCCCTGCGCGTTCTGCGTTTACGACAATTATATACATCAGATAATCCATATCTTCTTTAAACACAAGATTGTATGTATTGGCCAGCGTCATGTCTTCTACAACCGCATCATAACGCTGCGATACGCTGTTCATCAGCGCCAGAAGATATACCATCATGCCTGTCAGTGGCAGCAGGCAGATTACAATCAGCAGGTACAGCCGCCGTTTCATCGACGCCTGCCTCCTCACCCGGGGTTTTCTTTTCATAATGCCGCTCCCCCTGCCTGCTTTGGAGCAGATTTCATGCGGTACTCCCTCGGGGTACACGCCTGTGTCTTCTTAAATAAATAGCTGAAATAATGGGCGTCCCGGTAACCCGCTTCAAACGCAATGTCCGACGTTTTCCTGTTTGTATTGCGCAAAAGCTCCTTCGCTTTTTCCATGCGCACATAAGTCAGGTACTCCACAAACGTCCGGCCCGTTTCCTGGCTGAAAATCGTGCTGAAATGATTCGGGCTTAAATTCACGCTGGCTGCCACCGTATTGAGGGAAATGTCCTCCTTTTGAAAATTCTGCCGGATATAGCGCTGCGCATCTTCCAGAAGCTTTGCATACTTTTTCTGGGATGCACAATCCCGCAGCCGTATGGCTGAGGCAAGCACATGCTTCAAATAAGTAACCGCCTGTTCTTCGGATGCAAAAACATCCGTCATGGACTTAAAATCCCCGCATTCCTGCACCATCACGGCCGGTTCATATCCCAGTTTTTCTACCGCGCCCGCTGCTGTTATATAAGCATTCATAATAATATACTGCCGGAACATCAAAGACTGGATATTCTGTGCCCCAAGGCTTTGGACATATCCTTCCACAAAATCCGGGACTTCTTCCTCTAATCCGGTAGCAAGAAAACGCCCCACGGCATTGCGCTCCAGGTTTTTGACATTCAGCCCGCCAAGGCTGAGCTCGCCGTCCACCGCCTTTGGTGCCTGTGCAATATCTTCTGTCACAATCTGGTTATGCTCGCGCAGATACCGGTAAGCATATGCATGTCCTGCCTTTGCAAAACAGACCCGCAGCTCGCTCAGCCGTTCTGCCGTAACCCCGACACCGCCAAAATATTCCGCATCCGGGTACCTGCCCATAATCTGCTCCAGCCTTTTTAAAAACTCCGGCAGCAGTTCTTCCAGGCTGCTCCCGCTGCCATCCCCTGTCCCTTTCAGAAGAAATGCAAGCCCTTCCAGCCCGCCGCGGTCAATCATAATGACCTGCTGCAGCTGCTCCGCAAGTGCTTCCATTTCCTCTAAAATCCGGTTCAGCTCGTCGGAATAGTTTTCGGCTTCTTCACCGGTAAACACCTGAAACAGCACAATGTTATACCGGGACGCCGCCAGCTCCAGTCCAAGCTCCCTGCCTTCCTCCAAAAGGACAGAAACCGGGTATTGTCCCGACACCAGCCTGCCAAACAGCTTGCGCCTTGCCAGCTGCCCGTTTTCTGCCTGTTCCTTTTGATAAGCCAGCAGATACTGCTTCTGGCGGCGTTCTTCCTCTATCGTTTTCGCCATCTTTTTGACGGCTTCCAAAAGCTTTGCTCCGGTAACCGGCTTTAACAGGTATTCAGCAATCCCGATATTAATCGCTTCTTTTGCATATTCAAATTCATTATATCCGCTCAGCACCAGTATTTTAATATCCGGCAGTTCTTTTTTCACCAGGCGGCTGAGTTCCAGTCCGTCCATAAAAGGCATCCGGATATCTGTAATCAGGATATCCGGCTTTGCGGCCTGAATAAGCGGATATGCCAGTTCCCCGTCGCTGGCTTCCCCGGCGAATACAAAGCCCTCTTTCTGCCAGCTGATATTCTTTTTAATTCCTTCCCGGATGACTATCTCATCTTCTACCAAAAAAACTTTTATCTTCTCTGATTCCATGCCAAACCCCCTGGCTGCTGCCATGCCTCTTTCATCCGGCCGTCAATCTGCTTTGGCGTTCTGCATCATCTGCATGCCCAGAATCACCGCCCCGCCAATGACAAAAAACAAAAACTGAAACGTGTCCAGGGAAAGTGCCGCCTGCGGCGTGTCAAGTGTCTCCGGCCCTTTGATAACCGCATAGACAGAGCCTGCCATCAGCCCGATAATGAGGTAAATCGTCTGCGGGCGGAACTGTTCGAGCGCCCTTCGGATAATTTTAACCACGCTGAAAATCCCGGTCAGGATTCCGCACCCGAAAATAAATACCGTCACAAACGGCCCGAAATCAAAATGCAGGATATCTTTAATCGCCGTAATGACAGGCAGGTACAGTCCCATAATCAAAAGCAGCGTCGAACCGGAAATCCCCGGCAGCACCATTGCAGATATCGCCACCGCCCCGGCCAGAAATACATAAATGCCAAGCTTCCAGTCCAGCTGCTCTAAGTTCACGCTGCTGCCGCCGGAAACCGGATTAAAATAAGTAATCGCACATACGACTGCCGCTCCTATCAGCAGAAACACCGCCGCCCCTTTATCCGAACGCAGCGCCTGCTGTTCTTCGCGGACCACAATCGGAATGGCAAACAGAATAAACCCGATAAACATGGAACTGACTGCATAGATATGGGATTCAAAAATACCAGCCAGCACAAGCACAGCCATCACCATGCCGCATGCCCAGCCAATGCCGAGCCGGATTAAAAAAAACAGCGCCTTCTTTTTTTTCTCCAGCCCGCCGCGCAAAAGGTCGTCAATCGAGCTGATAAACTGGTCATAAAATCCGAGCAGAAACGCAATCGTCCCGCCCGAAACACCCGGCACGCTGTCAGCCAGCGCCATGCAAAATCCCCTGATAAACTGTATGATAAACATAACAAACCTCTTTCCTGAAATAATAAAAAAGCCCGCTTTCGGTTACTCGTTTCAGCCGCATTTACATCCCGGCATCCCTGCGGCTGATATAATCCCGGAGAAAATACAAAAGGGCATCCATTTCTTCATCCGTCCCAATCGTAATCCGAAGGTAATTATCGATTCTTGGCTTATCAAAATAGCGCACATAAATATTGTGTTCCTTCAAAGCCTCAAACAGTTCTTTTGCCGGTATGTGCGGATGTGTGACAAACAAAAAATTGCTCTGGCTGGTGCCCGATGCAAAACCAAGCTTTTGGAACTCTCCTTTCACACGCTCCCTTGTTGTTACAATTTTATGGATGGTTTCTTTAAAATATGACTCATCTGCAAGCGCTGCCATTCCCGCCGCAATGGCCGGCTGGCTGAGTGTATACGAGTTAAACGAATATTTCACATCGTTTAAATACCCGATAAGCTCTGCGCTGCCGATGGCATATCCGATACGCATCCCGGCCAGCGAGCGCGATTTGGAAAACGTCTGCACAACGAGAAGGTTGTCATAATCCTGTAACAGTGCCAGCGCCGACTGCCCGCCAAAATCGATATAAGCTTCATCCACAATGACAATCACATCCCGGTTCTGCTTTAAAATATCCTCTACCAGCGCAAGGCTTTCTGCCTCCCCGGTCGGCGCATTCGGATTCGGAAAAATAATGCCGCCATTTTCCCTGGCATAATCCCGGCTGCGTATGCGGAACCGTTCATCTAACGGTACCTTCTCAAACGGAATCCGGAATACATCCGCCCATACTTCATAAAATGAATAGGTAATGTCCGGGAACAGCACCGGCTTTTCGGAATTAAAAAACGTCAGAAACGCCATTGCCAGCACATCATCCGAGCCGACCCCGGCAAATACCTGTTCTGTCTTTACCCGGTAACGCTTTGCCAGTGCCCGGACAAGCCCGCCTGCCGCCGGGTCCGGGTACTTGCGCAGATTGCCCGCATCAAACGTATACAGGCTTTCTGCCACGCCCGGGGCCGGCGGATAAGGATTCTCATTCGTGTTAAGTTTTATCATGCGCGGCTTATCCGGCTGCTCACCGGGCACATATGGAACTGTTTTCCTGATATTTGCTTCCCATGGTTTCATTTTTCATGCCACCCTCTTTTCCTGATAAATATATAATTAATAATAGAAGTAATCCAGCATACTTTACTATATTTCAGCGGAAAAGTAAACATGATTGTGCAGGAAATCAGGAAATCAGAATTGTGCTCACATATTTTCCATTTTAAACATGTAAAACATCCCTGTCCATTTTATTGACAGCTGCTGCATTTGTGCGTATAATATTAAAGAAAAAGGAGGGACTCCATATGGGTACAGCAACTATTCTCCAGTCTGCCATTAACCATGATGGCATTCCATTTGAAGTAAAACGCCCGTCTCTGAATGCAGAAACAAGGTCTGCGCTGGCTGAATATGAAGAAATGAAAAAAAATCCAGAAACTTATAAACGCTATGAAACTTTTGATGAACTTTTAGATGAGGTACTTTCAGATGCTTAAAATTGTTCCATCTAACCGTTTTAAAAAGGATTTGAAACGCGCACAAAAACGCGGCTGTAAAATGGAACATTTACGCGATGTTATTCACACATTAGCCAGCGGACATACCTTGAACGAGAAATATTGCGACCACGAATTGTCTGGTAACTATAAAGGATTTCATGAATGCCACATTGAACCGGATTGGCTTCTTATTTACCGCATCACTCAGGATGAACTTGCATTATTTCTGTTCCGCACAGGAACACATTCCGATTTATTTTAAACAGATTTTCCTGTGCGCTTTCAGTTTTTTCATAGCCCAGTCATAATGGCTCGATGTCACGCTTACAAAATACGAGCCAATCGCATTGCTGCCAGCCCATGCAAACACCCCTTTGGAAAACAGCTCCTCATTGGAGAAGGATTCTGCCAGCTTCATAACCTCGGCATGCGACTGTTCAAACGTGCGCACGGCATCGTCTAACGGCGTGTTTTGATGCTTTTTCCAAAACTCTGTATTCATTGCCCCATAAGTGCGCCAGTTATAAGGCTCTGGAAGAAACGGTTTTTCCATTCCGTTCCGGTTTGCATGCACCCATTCCAGCAGCAGCTGGTGCCATTCATACAGATGCACGATAACATCCCTCAGATTCACATCCCGTTTCCAGTGTGCCTCTTTCTTTTTCACATCACCGGAAAAATCAAACGGTGATGCCAGTTCCCGTTCTGTCATTCCCATAATCAAAGCATTCAGCTTTTCATAGTTTTCTGCTGCTGCGGTTAATAAATCTGTTTTTGATGAAGGTCTTCCCATAATGAATCATCCTTTCTGCATATCCGCTGAAAAACCGGAAAATCCGGCCCCGCTGTGAAACAATGCTATCATATCAGATAAATGCTGACACTGTCTGTCAGGTTTTATATGTTTCATAAATCATTCTGGCCTGTTTTGCAATGTCCTCTTTCAGATATGCAGGCGAAAGCACCTGCGCCTGTGTACCAAACGATAACAAAAATCCTGTCAGCCATGCATCTTCCGGCATTTTCGCTGTCACAAGCAGGCTGCCGTCGGGCTGTACCTCAATCTGTGTTTTGTCAAATTCATCATAAACCCGGTATGCTGCTTCTTTCGAAAAAAGGATGACAACCGGCTGATACTCCCCGCAGGTATCATCAACCGGCCCCTCATACACGCGCGGCTCAAACCTTTCTTCCAGCACTTCCAAATCCAGAATGCGGTTCAGCTTGAATATGCGCCAGTCCTGCTTTTCCATGCAGTACGCTTTGAGATACCATGCCCGTGCCTTGTATACGAGTTTCAGCGGCTGCACGGTTCGCACGCCTTTTGTCCCGCCAGAGCCTGCATACCGGATTTTGATGGTTCTGCGCCGGATTACGGCTGCTTTGAGCCGTTCAAATTTTTCATTGTCAGAACCAGTATTTCCCCACCTGGAAAAATCCACTTCCAGCCAGTCACTGGCATCCAGGCGAAACAGGGCGGAGAGCTTTTGCAGGGTCCGGGAGCTGTTTTTATTTTGTGCAGCACCCAGTCCCTGCAGGGCCGTTAAGATTTCCTGTTTTTCATCCTCTGATAAAACAGCTTTGTCCAGGACAAAGTCCTTCATCAGAGAAATGCCGCCATTTCTGCCTGCTTGTGCATATATGGGAATGCCCGCCGCGCTTAAAGCATCCATATCTCTGTAAATCGTCCTGACCGACACTTCCAGCTTTTCTGCCAATTCCGGGGCCGTTGCCTGTCCCTGTTCCAGAAGGCAGTACACAATCTGAAATAACCGGCTTTCCTGCATCTGTACTTTCTCCCTTCTGCATGCGGATGAAACTGCTGCTGTTTCATAAGACTCAGTCTGCCACACACATCCTGACATGTCTGCTCAGGTTTCCTGCCAGTCCGTGGCATCGTTGACTGACGACAACGCAGCAGATGGCAAAATAGACGGTGACGCATATTCCTGCAGCATGGCCGCAACCTGTGCAGACGAAAAGTTCATATCCATATCAAAATCAGCCGAAATATTCCACGGACTATTGTATTTATGTTCCGCTTCCGGACGCAGCTTTAATTTCAGGTTCTTAATATCATAGACACCAGCCAGAATAACGGAATGAAATACCGGCTTCTTTCTTCTTGCAAGATAATATCCCCTCAGCTGTGCAAGAAAATCAAGGAACACCTGGTTATTGGAAGCGCTGTCTGCCTCATCAATCATCAGCACCACCGGCCTTTGGGCTTTCACACACAGTCCGCTCAGGCATATAAAAAGCTCATTTAAACTGTGATTCGCTGTAAAGGCAGAAAACTCTTTTAACGGTTCTGACAGTACCTTTCTGCTTTCTTCATCCAAAAGCCCGGCAGCATCCATAAGCAGACGGGAAAACGCCCGTACAAATACACCCTCATTTACAAAATCTTCTGTTGTCAGCTCCTGAAAATCCAGCGATAAAACGGTATATTCCTCTTTCAGATACGCCGCCAGGGCATACAGTGTCGTAGTCCTTCCGTACTGCCTGCCCCTGTTCATAACAAAGTATTTCTTTCTGTCTACATAAAAATGCTTTATATCAGCCAGACGGCTGTCCAGTCTTACCATATAATGCTCCTTTGGGTCACACAATCCTTCTGTATTGAAATACCGTCTCATCCCGCTTCTCCCCCTGCTTCACTTCTGTCATCATTCTATCGAAAAGCCCTGGAAATGTCAATCAAATTACAAGCAGCAGTAAAAGCCCCATTCCCATTGTTACCGTTCACTCCATGACCAGTAACCCTGGAAATCGAGCCTGATACCGTAAATAGCTGGTTTTCTGACGGCCCGGACTGCCGCTGAGGCCAGGGGATTTTTCCCGCATCTTCGGATAACAGAAAAGACAGGCAGCGCGCTCCCTGCTGCCTGTCTTTCCAAAAATACATCCTACTTATTAACTGCTGCAATAAATTTCAAAAATGCATCCCGGCCTTCCTTCGTGCACTTATACACTCCGGCATCTTCCAGTACCTGCTGGAACACAAGCCCGATTTCTGTACGAAGGATTTCATCCACATTCGATGCATCGATAACCGTTCCGGCACTGTCATATTTTGCACAAAACTCCCTTACCCAGTCTGCATGTTTTTCGAGCACTTCATCTGCACGGATATCCGCACCGGAAAGCAAAGCTTCTTTTAACTGTGCCATTTCATCCTTGAGCCTTGCCGGCAGCACAGCAAGCCCCATAACCTCTATCAGCCCGATATTTTCCTTTTTGATATGGTGCAGGCCTGCATGCGGATGGTACACGCCCAGCGGATGCTCATCCGTAGTAATATTATTGCGCAGCACCAGGTCGAGCTCATATTTCCCGTCCCGCTTTCTGGCAATCGGGGTAATCGTATTGTGCGGCTCGCCGTCAGTTTCCGCAAAAATAAAGGCATCTTCATCCGTATACCCGCGCCATTTTAACAGGATTTTGTCTGCCAGCTCCACCAGCCGTTCCCTGCTCTCAGAAGCAATGCGGATTACCGACATCGGCCACCGGACAATTCCGGCACAGACATCCTCAAACCCGTCAAAACGGATTTCCTGTTCCACCGGGGCTTTTGCCATTGCAAACTCATAATGCCCGCCCTGGAAATGGTCATGGCTTAAAATAGAGCCGCCTACAATCGGCAGGTCCGCATTCGAGCCGACAAAATAATGCGGGAACTGTTCTACAAAATCCAGCAGCTTTCCAAACGCCGCACGCTCAATTTTCATCGGCGTATGTTCCGAATTAAACACAATGCAGTGCTCGTTATAATATACATACGGCGAATACTGGAAATACCAGTCACTGCTGTTAATCGTAACCGGAATAATCCGGTGATTCTGCCTTGCCGGATGATTGATGCGGCCTGCATAGCCTTCATTTTCCTTACATAACAGGCATTTCGGATAGCCGCTCTGCTTTGCCAGCTTTGCAGCCGCGATTGCTTTCGGGTCTTTTTCCGGCTTGGATAAATTGATTGTAATATCCAGTTCCCCGAACGGCGTATCTGTCGTCCATTTCAAATCCTTCTTAATGCGGTATCTGCGGATATAATCCGTATCACGGCTTAATTTGTAAAAATAATCGGTCGCTTTCTGTGCGTCTTCCTGATACAGCTCCCGGAACCTGCGGATAACCTCGCCTGGCCTTGGCACAAGCATGCTCATGATTTTTGTATCGAACAGGTCACGGTATACAATGCTGTCTTCTTCCAGAATGCCCTGCTCATGCGCATAGTCCATCATCTGGCTTAAAATGCCTTCCAGTGCGTCTTCTGCGGTTTCCTGTGTCATCTGCGGCTGTTTTTCATAAGCCGACACCACATCGTCTTCCAGTTCGTCCAGCTGAAACAGCTCCAGCAGGCGGTTTATGGTATACTGCTTATCTTCCGGTTCTATCAGGCCCGTTGCAAGGCCATAGCCTGTCAGCTTTAATATATTTTCCTGAATCATACGCTCTCCCTTTCTGCCATCTGTTTTCCATCAAAACCCGGCTGGCCGCAGCCTGTCATTTTCTGCCTGCCAGCCGGCCATCGTCTTTTACGCCAGCCTGGACGGGCCGTCCCCGATTTCCACAACATAAAAATCACCCGGATAGCCAATCTTTTCCTTGTATGCCTTCCCTACCTGGCTGATAAAGGTATCAACCGCTTCGTCTTTTACAATGCTGACGGTGCATCCGCCAAATCCGGCACCTGTCATGCGCGAGCCAATCACGCCGTCAATCTTCCATGCTTCTTCCACCATCGTGTCCAGCTCGGTTCCGGTCACTTCGTAATCATCACGCAAAGATACATGGGAAGCATTCATCAGCTCGCCAAACAGCTTCACATCGTTATTTTTCAGCGCTTCTACTGCCTTTAATGTCCTCTGGTTTTCATAAACGGCATGCTTTGCACGTTTTACACGCGTTTCATCCTTAATGGCGCTCTTGTACTGCTCAAACTGTGCTTCTGTCAAATCACCCAGTGTTTCAATTCCAATCACTTCCTGGATTTCTGCCAGGGCTGTCTCGCATTCGCTGCGCCGCTCATTGTATTTCGAATCCCCAAGCCCGCGCTTTTTATTCGTACAGGAAATCACGATTTTGGCACCTTTCAGCTCCAAAGGCGCATATTCGTATTTCAGCGTTGCCGTATCTAAAAATACCGCATGGCCTGCCTTGCCCATTGCAATTGCAAACTGGTCCATAATGCCGCAGTTGACCCCGTTGAAATTATTTTCCGCATACTGCCCGATAAGCGCCAAATCCTGATTTGACACTTCAAATCCAAACAAATCTGCCAGGATATATCCGGTCAGCACTTCCACCGAAGCCGAGGAGGACAGCCCGGAGCCATTCGGGATATTGCCAAACAGCATCAGGTCCATGCCCTGCTGTACCTGCATCCCCCTTGTTCCAAATGCCCAGATAACACCCTTTGGATAATTGGTCCAGTCTGATTTGTTTTCTGCCTTTAAATCGTCCACGGAAGATTCCATTACGCCTAAATGCTCAAAGTTCATGGAACAAAAACGCAGCTTTTTATCTGTCCGTTTCCTTGCAACGCCATATGTACCAATCGTGAGTGCACACGGAAACACATGCCCGCCATTGTAGTCGGTATGCTCGCCAATCAGGTTTACGCGGCCCGGTGCAAAATAAACCCGGATATCCCCTTCCGCGCCAAAAAGTTCCTTAAATTTTTCCAGTAATTTTTCCTGCATTTCCTTTATCCTCTCTTTCTATTTTTATAATTAAATAATATTTTTATAAAATTCATTCCTTTTTGCTTCTGCTTTTCCTTGTTTTTTCTTTTATCAGATTTATATGTTTCCTTTATATTTATTTTAATCAGCGTTGTTTTCTGCCTGAAAATTCATTTTTTATATACTGGCTTTATTTTATATTACTTTCATATCTTTCTGTCTGATTTTATATTTCTACACATGCCGCGTCCGGCTTTCTGCAAAAGGACGGCACTGCCTGCCAGGCTATTTTTCTTTTTATATGTTATATTATAAACAATGCGCACAAAAATGCAATTTCCCATCACGGATTTACAACAATATTCCGGTAAAATGCAACAAAAAGACAGTTTTGCAATTTCCATTATTTTCACCCGGCTCTAAAACTGCACAATTTTCCACTTGTTTTCACGAATGAATTTTTATTTTTTCCATAAACTTTATTAAAACTCTCTTAATTTCGTGACTGCCTGCTTGTATGCAGGAAATGCATGTGCTATAATCCGCATTGTGTAGGTGTTTTTTAGAAGCTGCCATAAAAAGACACAACTATTTCAGGCAGCTTCGCGTGTGTATGGATGTACCTGAATTTTTTAGGTAAAGAAGGGTGAAAAATGCAAATCTGCAAAAAGAAAAATGTGGCTGTTTCCTTAAAAAACCTGGCATATCAGTACCGTCATGGGTGGATTCTATCGTATCTGCTTCTATATGCCGCGTGGTTTGCGTATCTGGAACAGACCGTAACAAAAAAATTCCATATTATTACAATGCCCATAGACCTGCGCATACCATTCTGTGAATATTTTATTATTCCCTATCTGCTCTGGTTTGCATATGTCGCCTTCGGGATAGGGTATTTCTTCTTCCATAATAAAAAGGATTACTATAAAATATGTGCCTTCCTGTTTACAGGCATGACCGTATTTTTAATCGTATCGGCGATTTATCCAAACGGGCATTACCTGCGCCCGCTGGAATTTGAAAGACACAACTGGTGCACGGCACTGGTCAGCTGGCTGTACCGGACGGACACTCCGACCAACCTGTTTCCGAGCATTCATGTATATAACTCCCTCGGCGTGCACATCGCGCTCAGGCAGAGCGAATGCTTCCGGAATAAGCCTGTGAGCCGGGCTGCCTCGTTCGTGCTCTGTGTTTCCATTATTTTCTCCACCATGCTGTTAAAGCAGCATTCGGTGTTCGACGTGCTGACGGCATTCGGACTGGCAGCTGTGATGTACTATGCCGTTTATGGAGAAGCTTATAAAAAACTGCTGGCGCTTGTGCGTACCGGAGAGCTGAAAAAGCGGCTGGGGGGGCGCGGGCTGCGGCTGTAAATATACTGCCGCCTGCATGGATTATGCCTAAAGCAGTCAAAAACTGCCCATAAATAACATTATGGGCAGTTTTCTAATATTTTTTCTAATTCCTTCCGCAGGCGCGGCACATCTTCAATCAATGTATTCCAGACGATATTTAAATCCACCTTGTCATAATCATGCGCATGCAGATTTCTCATCCCCTTCATTGCATGCCATGGTATATGATTATGCTTTTCAAGAAATTCATCTGTAAAACGCCCTGCCAGTTCACCAATCTGAATCATGCATTCAATTCTTTCTCCATCCTGCTGATTTCATCCAGCCACAGCCGTGCGGAAGCATCCGACGGCATCCGCAGGTCTCCGCGCGGTGATACAGCCACGCTGCCGACTTTCGGCCCGTCCGGCAGGCAGGAGCGCTTAAACTGCTGGGAGAAAAACCTACGGTAAAACGTCCCGAGCCATTTCAGAATCGTGCCATCCTCATATTTCCCGGCAAATGCCAGCTTCGCCAGGCGCATGACCTTCTGCGGCTCATGCCCGAACCGCAGAATCTGGTACAGGAAAAAATCATGCAGTTCGTAAGGGCCTACGAGGTCTTCCGTCTTCTGGGAAATCCTGCCATCCTCCGGCGGCAGCAGTTCCGGGCTGACCGGGGTATCGAGCACATCTAAAAGCACCTCCCGCAGTGCCACGTCCTCACAGGTATCTGCATAGTATTTTACAAGATGCCGCACCAGCGTCTTTGGCACCGATGCATTGACTCCGTACATGGACATATGGTCGCCATTATAAGTCGCCCAGCCAAGCGCCAGCTCTGACATATCGCCCGTGCCGATAACCATGCCGTTATATTTATTCGCAGCATCCATCAGAATCTGCGTGCGCTCCCTTGCCTGGCTGTTTTCATACGTGATATCATGAATGCCGGTACTGTGCCCGATATCTTTCAAATGCACGCTGACTGCATCACGGATGCTGATTTCCTGAAATTCCGCGCCCAGGCACTGAATCAGGCTGACTGCATTCTCATACGTCCGGTCTGTCGTGCCAAATCCCGGCATCGTCACAGCCAGAACCTGCTTTCTTGGAAGGCCCAGCAAATCAAAAGCCCGCACGGTAACGAGCAGTGCCAGCGTGGAATCCAGCCCGCCGGAAATGCCCAGCACGGCCTGCCTGCATCCGGTATGCTCCAGCCTTTTTTTCAGCCCCATTGCCTGAATCGCCAGAATTTCCTCACACCGCTTCTCCCGTTCTGCCTGGTCACCCGGTACAAACGGCGACGGGTCAATATAGCGCTCCAGCTTCGTTTCCCTGATTTCCAGCGGAAAATGCGTCACCGTATAATCCTGCGTGCCAGCCTGTTCAAAGGTAGTCATCCTGCGCCGCTCCGCCGTCAGCTTTCTGACATCGATTTCCGCATAAACAGGCTCGCTGCCAAACCGCCGTGATTCTTTGAGAATGGTTCCGTTTTCTGCAATCAGGCTGTGTCCGGCATATACCACATCCTGTGTCGATTCCCCGTCCGAAGCATTCGCATAAACATAACCGCACACAAGCCTTGCAGACTGTCCTGCCACAAGCTGCCTGCGGTATGCATCCTTGCCGGTCACTTCATCTGAGGCTGACAGATTGACAATCACACTGGCACCGGCCAGCGCATGCGCAACGCCCGGCGGATCCGGGGCCCAGACATCCTCACAGATTTCCGCTGCAATCCTAAGCTCCTTAAAATTCTCACAGACAAACAGCTGCTTTGTCCCCATCGGCACCGTAACGCCTTCCCACAGCGTCACCGGCACTGTCTGCCGCATTCCTTTTTCAAAATGCCTAGCCTCGTAAAACTCCGCATAATTGGGCAGGCTCGTCTTTGGTACAATGCCAAGTATATTTCCCCGGTTCAAAACGGCCGCTGCATTGTAAAGCTTGTCCAGATACTGCAGCGGAAGCCCCGCAAAAATCACTGCATCCAGCCCGGCCGTTTCTTCTGCTATTACCGCCAGCTGTTTTTTTGCTTCTTCCAAAAGCAGGCCCTGCAAAAATAAATCCCCGCAGGTATACCCGGTTATGCACAGCTCCGGGAATACAAGAATAGAAGCGCCCCGTGCCGCTGCTTCCTTCGCCTGTTCAATGATGGAACGGGCATTAAACGCCGGGTCTGCTACCTTCACCTTCGGGGACAGTGCAGCTGCCCTGATAAATCCATGTTTCATGCTATCTCAGCTCCTTTTTCATCATTCAGCGTTTCTGGCTGGTTACCCCCGCGTCTCCATTTCCGAGAGCATTTCGCGCAGCTCATCCGCATCAAACTGGTATGCCGTATTACAGAAATGGCATTTGACCTCCACAGGCTCGTTGTCATCGGCCATGCCCTGCATATCCTGCCTGGATATACTCGACAGCGCTTTGCGCACGCGTTCCTTCGAACAGCTGCACTGAAACGAGGCCGGAAATTTGTCTGTAATTTCCATTTCCAGTCCCTTTAACAGCTCTCCTAACATATCTTCCGGCGTACAGCCGCGCTCCAGCATATCGGTCACCGGGCTTAAGCCGGAAATATTGCGCTCCAGCGTTTCGATTACCTCGTCCCCCGCAAACGGCATCAGCTGCAGGATAAACCCGCCGGCCTGCCGGATGGAGCAGTCCCTGTCCACCAGCACGCCAAGCCCCACTGAAGACGGCACCTGCTCCGAAGAAGCAAAATAGTATGTCAGGTCTTCTGCAATTTCCCCGGTCTGCAGCTCGGTCGTCCCGGTATACGGCTCTTTTAAGCCCATGTCCCTGATGACGCGCAGCACTCCTTTTCCAATAGCGCCGCCGACATCCAGCTTGCCCATCGCATTTGGCGGCAGCTTTACATCTGCTTTATTCGGATATCCTTTGACATGCCCTTTGGAATCCGCGGTTACGACAAGCCCCTGCACCGGCCCGTCCCCCATGACCTGCAGCGTCAGCAGGTCGTCTTCCCCTTTCATCATAACGCCCATCATCGCCCCTGCTGCCAGCAGCCTGCCGAGTGCAGCCGATACGATCGGGCTTGCCTGATGCGCACGCCTTGCATGCTCTGTCAGTTCCTTTGATGTAATGGCAAACGCCCGTACTGCATGCTCCGCAGCCGCTGCCCGAACCATATAATCACCCATAACTTTATTTTTCTCCTTTACCATTGTGCTTCATCCAGACAGCCCGTCCTGTTGTGCACATTTCCTGCACTCCCTGGCAGCCACATAGATGCGTGCACTGTCTGCACGCACCGGCCCGTGGTCTTCCCCGTCACAGGCCCAGGCAAATTCCAGGCCGGCCTCGCCGAGCAGCCGGACTGCCTCATCCAGGCTGTAGCCACGCTCATAGTGTGTTTCCTCATATCTGCGGTAAAGCCCGTTTTCTTCCCGGATAAAAAGCGTCAGCGCATATTCATTGATATGTTCTTCTTCATCATAGTAATTATCCCAGACAAGGCTGCCTTCGTCCCGGTGCTCGCTGAATGTCTGCTGCCCGAGCTGCATGCGGAATTTATAATCCGTGTTCAGGTCAAAAATAAAAATACCGCCCGGGTCCAGATAATTGTTCACCAGCCGGAAAACCGCAAGCAGCTCCGATTCTTCCAGCAGATAGTTCATGGAATCACAGACGCTGACAACCGCCCGCACCGTTCCATACAGCTCAAACTCCCGCATATCCTGTTCCAGATACAAAATATTCCTGCTCTCCTGCTCCCCGGCGCTGCCATTTTCCTGTGCGATACTGAGCATTTCCTGCGATGCATCGATTCCTATCATGTCATAGCCGCATTCGGACAAAAGCCTTGTCATTCTGCCTGTCCCGCAGCCCAGCTCGCATACAATTCCATCCGCAATGCCTTCCCGGCGAAGCGCCCCGGCCAGAAAATCCCGCCATGCTTCATACGGCACATCTTCCATAAATATATCATAAACACCGGCAAAACCTGTATATGCTTCCATTCTTCCCTGTCTCCCGTCTTTCCATTCCTTAACATACTAACAAGAATTGGAAAAAATTTCAAGCGCCTCTCCAAGCCCTGTACAGATTTTCGTGCACAGCGGCCGGATTTGCGGGGATGCTTCAAACAAATCCGGCACCAGAACCGTCATGCACCCGGCTGCATGCCCGGCCCTTATCCCGTTTTCGCTGTCCTCAAATACGATGCACTCCTGCGGCAGATATCCAAGGCGCTCTGCGGCACAGAGGAAAATATCCGGGGCCGGCTTTCCGTGCTTTACTTCCGTGCCGCTTACAATTACAGAAAAATACCCGGCTATGCCCGAGATATCCAGGTTCGACTCTATCTGTGCTTTCGTACTGCTGCTTGCCACTGCTGTCCGCACCCCGTGCTCTTTCAAATAATCCAGCATTTCCCTGACGCCTGCTTTTTGCGGCACATGCACAGACAGCTTTTCCCGCATCCGTTCCATGCACGCTTCCATAATGCCTGTCCCATCCGCAGTATGATAATACTCCTCAATTACCTGGCGCATATACGCTCCGTTCGTGCCGGATATTGCTTTCGCAAAACCGCCCGCAAGCTCTATCCCCCTTTCCCCGGCAAGCTCCTGCCAGGTCTGCTGGTACATGCGCTCCGTATCAAACAAAACGCCGTCCATGTCAAAAATCGCGCCTTTACATTCCATGTCCTATCCTTTATCCTTTCCCCTAGCAGGCCGTCCAGCCTGTCTGGCCTTTACAGGTTATATTTTAAATAATATATCACCACCCTGCTTCTTGCAACACAAAACAACGAATAAAACAGGTTTAAAAATAAATACTGGTTCATTTTCATATTTACGGAAACAGATTTTCGATGTATAATGCATATAGCAGCCTGCCCTGTCAGGCACGCAGTTTTAAAATCAATACGCAGGACAAATACATCTCTGGCAGCGGCATGCCAGAAATGCATCATGGAGGTTCCCTTGGAAACAGCGGCATTCACACATTCTATTTCAAACAGCATCAAAACCGTATACAAAAGGCGCCTGTTTTACCCGCTCCTTTACCTGGCGCTTTTAGCAGTCTTTTGGATAATATCCCCGGTATCAGAGCTGGCATTTGTGCGCCACGTCTCATCCCCGGTTCCCTTCCAGGAGCTGCAGAAAAGCCATGCTGCTTATGTTTCCGTTACGCTTTCTGATTTGCATTTTACCGGATATACGCAGAAATTCCTGGGATTTACAAGCGGCTACTATTATTATACGTTCTATGAGGGCCAGTGCGTCCTCGTACTGCTGTCCCCGTCCTCATGCGAGGCCGGACTGCCGGATATTGAAAAAACCACGGTATATGTCCGCATCCTGAAAAATTTTGAAGATTATGAGGGGCTGACGGCCAGCCTTGCCGGAGATTTGGAATGGACAGCTTCCGGCATCCAGGAACAGATACCGGATTTTTTGTTAAGCGAACCTGGATTTAACAAACCGGCTGCGATTGCGCTGTTAAGCTTTTTCTTTCTGAGCGGTCTTTTCGCGCTTATGCAGCTTGCAGCCTGCACGGCCTATATTTTAAATCCCCTGCTCTCTCCTGCCTGCCGGCATCTTGGCCGTTACGGCGATGCAAAGGTACTGTTAGCCCAGGCGGAAGCAGAACTGGATGCCATGCCGCAGCTGGCCGCAGAGGATATTTATATTACAGAGAACTTTTTTATTGTATTTGCGGATGACCAGACTGCCGTTGTGCCAATCCGGGAAATTATCTGGGTATACAAGCATTCCACGCTGCACAAATTTCTGTGGTATCATTTCAGCATATCCTATACGCTGCACATTACCGCAAACAGGTACCTGTACCTGCAGTGCCCGAAAAACATGAAATCGGATATTGACGGCATTATCAGCTATCTGTGTGAAGCCAACCCGGAAATTGCCGCCGGATTCAGCGAGGAAAACCGCCGCAGGGTACAGAGCCTTTTAGGCACAGCAGGATTTGCAAGAGTAAGACATTTATGGAGATAACAGCAAAGACTGCGCAGGGACTGAGCAAAGACTGAACAAAAACAGCTGCGAAAGAACAAAGAATAGCAGGCGCTGCTTTCAGAACAAACATGGGGCTGCCGCCTTAGAGCGTGTTTGAAAAATGCTTTGTGTGAGATTTACGCCAAATTCAGGTTACACAGCCCGCCATGCGCCCTTCATTCGGCGCAAATCTCCCAAAAATTGGGGAACACATCTGACAGAAAGCATTCTTTAAGACAGGCTCTAAGTAAATACAGCAAGATATCGTATCAAAAATGATTCAGACGAACCATATCCTGTTTCATTTATCTAATGCGGCAGCCCTGTATTTTAATTCAGCTTTTCATAATCTATGAAAAATTCGATTTCAGCTTCCAAACAACCCCTGGAAAAATTCGATTATTGCTGCCAGCAGATTCTTGAAGAATGCCGCAATGCTTCCAAAAAATCCGGTGTTTTCTTCCATTTCTTTTAAAGAATCGTATATCGAGCCCGCCTGCTGTAACAGGCTGTCTACATCAATATCCAGCGAGCCGATTTTTTCCATCAGGGCAGTAATCTGTTCTTTTTCACTGTCATCCAGAACAATTTCAAATTTACTGCACGCCTTTGAAATGACTTCCTGTATTTTTGCTTTGTCCTGCAGTCCGCCCTCGACAACCTTCTGTTTGACATACGCAATAAATTCTTCCGTCTGTACATCTTCGCCCAGGCTTTCGTTCAGCTCTCCGGTTACGACAATTTCATTCATCGCTGCATCCAGGCTTTCGGTGTCCACATCTGCATTTTCCATATCTGCATATGCCTTCATTGCGCCAATCAGTGCCGCTGTCCCGGATAATGGAAATGGCCCTGCCACAATGACATCTGCATCTTCCAGGCCTGCCGTCGCCAGGGCATTTTTATACATGCCTACTGTACAGTAAGTAATATTTTTGGTTGCGATATGAATGCCGTCTCCCTTTTCCCGCTTTACAATCACAACCGAAGACAGCGCCCTTGTTCCAATCGTGGACGCGTCCAGATAGTCATCCAGATACTGGTGTTCTTCTTCGTTTGTGACCGTCACGACATTGTACTGGCCAAGGTTTGCCGGGTCAATTCCCATCAGGCTCAAAACCGTGAGTTTCTGGTCTTCTTTCAGATTCGCGCCCAGTGCCAGATATGGCTTGTCATTTTCCTGAATGACGACATCATCGCTTCCAGAACCCGCTGGCGTAATCTCTGCACTGATATCCGGATTTTCTTTCTTTATATCTGCATGTATGTTTCCATCCGCATCTGTATCTTCCGGCTGGCCTGCGTCTGCTCCTGTTTCCGGCTGGCCCGCATCAGATGCTGCATCCGGCTGGGCCATACTATCCGCATCCGCCCCGGCTCCGTTTTCACCCACTCCGGCCTGGCCCGATGGCCCGGCTTCGTTTTCACCCATTCTGGCCTGACCCGATGCTGCACCAGTTCCGCCTGTTCCTTCCTGGCCTGCTGCCATGGCTCCATTCTGGCCTGCACCGGAATCCGCAGCTGGCTGGCCTGCTGCACCGGCTTCGTTTCCGCCGGCTCCGCTCTGGCCTGCTGCCAGCACCAGCTGCTTCCCGCCTGCGGATTTAGAAATACCCGGTGCTCCTGATACAGCCGCAATGACTGCCAGCATTAATATACTGCATTTTTTCCAATTTCTGTTCACGCTGATTCCTCCCTGCTGCTCCTGCGCAGAATTTCGATTCTCCCAGGAACACAAAAACCTTATTCCTATTGCTTTTCCACGTTTTTCTGCCTTCATGCAGAATTTCGATTCTCCTATATACAAAAGCCTTATTCCTGCTGCGTTTCCACATTTTTCTGCTTCTATTCAGAATCTCGATTCTCCCTGAAACACAAAAACCTTATTCCTGCTGCGTTTCCACGTTTTTCCGCTTCTGTGTCCCTTACTATTTCATATGCCTGCGGCACCACTGGTAAATATCTGCAAACACTTTTTCCCGGTCTGTTTCCTGCAAAATCTCGTGGCGGTCATCCTGGTAAAGCTTTAATTTCACATCCTGGATTCCGGCCTGGCGGTACTGCGCATATGCCTTTTTCACGCCCTCCCCGAAGTTCCCGACCGGGTCGTCGGCACCCGATAGAAACAGAACCGGCAGGTCTTTGCGTATTTTGCGGACATGCTTCATGCAGCTGACATAATGAATGGTCGAAAACAGCCCGAAATATCCATTCAATGTAAATACAAACGTACAGCGCGGGTCCTGGTAATATGCCCTGACGCTTTCTTCGTTTTTTGACAGCCAGTTTCTGGAAACATCTTCCCCGGTCTTGTCAAACTGCGCATATGGCTTTCCAAACGACACTTCCGTAATAAACCTGCTGCGGTAATGCCATCCGCGGAACAATCCTATCAGGCAGCAGACAAGCATGCCAAACCGCGTAACAGCCTTTGGCTGCGTTCCAGTCCCGCAGATAACGGCACCCGTGACATCCCCGCTGTGCAGCGTCAGATACCTGCGCAGCAGAAACGAACCCATGCTGTGCCCGAGAATAAAATACGGGCAGTCCGGGTACTGGTTTTGTATAATGCGCGTCACCTGATGCATATCCGCAACTGCCGTTTCTGACGGCCTTTTCTCTGAAAAATATCCCCATTCCGCTTCATCCGTAACCGAATCCCCGTGTCCCAGATGGTCATGACCGACAGCCAGAAACCCCCTGCCGGCCAGATAGCAGGCAAATTCATCATACCGTTCAATATATTCTATCATTCCATGTGTCATCTGCATGACTGCACGCACACTCCCGGATTTCGGAATCCACTTTACTGCATTTATTTTTGTTTTGCCGTCCCTGGACAGAAAATGAAACCGCTCTTTCATTACCTCACCCATAGGCCACCACCTTTCCCGTATCAGCTGCGCATGCTTTCGATTATCTGGTCAACAATGTGTTCCAGTTCCTTGCGCGCTTCCTGTTCATTCATAAAGCTTTCCCCGATACGCTCAATATCCGACAGGGTCTGATGCTGCAGGGAATCAATTGTATCATGCTTTTGTGAAAGTTTCTTTAAAAAGTCCGAAATTGCCGCGGCTTTTTCCAGATAGTGCCGTCCAGCCGCCCTTTCGCAGATTTCTTCCTGCTCCGATATATTTTTGGACAGCCGCGTGATGTTCAGGCTGTTATCCTTGCAGGCTTTTATCAGCGCCGCGGTCTGCGTCTCCAGCTGGCTGATCCGCTTTTCCAGGTCGTCCAGCTTGCGTCCGGCAACGGCGGCTGCGCGCTCATATGCACTGGAAAGCAGCCGGACATCTTCCGAAGCCTCGATAAAGCTCTTTCCAATCTCACCCATGCGCCCGGCCTCTATCGCACAGTTTAAAGATGTGACCGTCATCTGCTTGGCATATTCCGCCATCAGGCTGACCTGCTCACGCATGGTTCCGGTGTCCTGCAAAAACCCGTTTCTGGTCTCCTGCAAAGCCGTCAGCGGTTCAATCAGGCTCCTGCTTTCTTCTGCCGCCGCATCTGCCTGTTTCCGCTGCTTTTCTGCCGCATCCTGCATCTTTTTCTTGTCCTGTTCTTCGTCTTCGAGCTGCCCGCGCATGGCAGTCAGCTCCATTGCAAGCTGCTCCATGATTTTTACGCTGCTGCCCGTTTCTTCCAGCGTATCATATGCATGGCTTACGACCTTCGTCAGTTCTTTATCCATTTCGCTCTGTGCAACAATCTGCGACTCAAAATGGGGCAGTATCTGCTGTGTGCAGTTCTGCACGCTGTGAATCTGTGTCTGCAGTTTTTCCAGCTGAAACTGCGTAATATTTAATTTTTCCTCTAATTCTCTTGTAAACTCCTGTTTTTTACCGAACATGGCATCATGCTCCCCCTGTTTGTACAAAATCAGCCGCAGCGCCATAAGCCCGGCCGTCGTTTTTCTTCCGTTCCTATTATACCCTTTTTTTCTATTTAAATCAACTGCTGCCACTGGAACGGAGCAAACCGTGACACCCAAACAAAAGTATAGCATTATTTATATACATATGGTAGAATAATGAATCAAAAAGTGAATTGGAGGAATGATTATGCAGCACAAATGCAAAGTAACTGTCATTGATAAAAAATGTTTCCCGGATTACCAGCAGCAGTACCTGGAAAATCCGGTTTCCGGCCCGTGCCCGTTTTATAATATCGGAGATACGTTTATTTTTGAACGGTATGGCGGCGAAGACACATTCTGGCTGGCCGGAGACGGCACGCAGTGTGCAGAAGCCTGGGACTGTATCAGCCGCTATATTTATACGGCACTGCAGGGCGGCAGCATTATGCGGGGCTGGACGAAGGATGAACGCATGATGATAGCATGCTGCAACGACGGCACGCGCCCGGTCATTTTCAAAATAGAACGGCTGGATTATAAGGCTGTGAAAATCGACGGCATGACATGCCCAGGCTGTGCCGAATCCATAAAAAAAGCCCTGGAAGCCATTCCAGGTGTCGAACAGGCAGAAGTAAGAATTGAGAAAGGCTGGGCAGAAGTATTTATGAACCAGAATGCCCCGGTGTCAGACGAAGCCCTGCTGCTTGCCGTCGAACAGTTCGAAAACTACAGTGTAACCGGCATTGACTGATAAAGCTGCCACGGCTTTCCATACACAGGCTGCTGCCGGGCCGGCACAGGCACCAGCCCGGCAGGCTGAAAACGAGAAGGCCGCGGCAGCACAGATTTTATTCCTGATGAAATATTCTGGAAAAATCCAGGTTATATCCAGGTTTGACGGGAACCCGCAAAGGATTTTCCTGATAGCGGAATCCCCCCGCCTGTTCAAAATTACAAATATCATCCTCCGTCAGCACGGCATCCCCTGCCCGGGAAGCTTCCTGCATCCCCATATGTCCGATTTCAGCAAAAACCCGGCCTGCTGCAATTGCAGCAGATACTTCATAAGCATCTTTCCCCAAATAATTATATCCGTTTTTGACAGTAATGGAAACCGGCTTTTCCATGCATAAACCCTGGCTGCCTTTTTCTTCATTCAGGCACCTGCCTGCCGCTTCGCTCTTGCTTTTTTCTTCTTTTCCAAACGGGCCTGCCGGGTACATGCATTTTAAATTCAGCTCGGTTTTTGCCGGAAACGGCCGCTGATGAAACTGTTCAAAATTTCTTATAATTTCCTGTGCAATCTGTTCCGGTGCCGCACAGCTGCTTTCTATAATCAAGTCATAATTTCCTGCATCATAATAATCAATGCCATAAAGCTCCAGGAAACGCGCCTGCTCCAGCCTGGCCCTCTCCGCGAGGCCTTCCAGCGCCTGCTCCATATCCCCGTACTGCTCCGCATTGCGGCTGTCCCCATCATACACGCGCCTGGCTGCTTCCCTGACATCTGCAAGCAGGAATACTTTAAAGCTCTTTTCCACAAAATGCCATGCCAGCCTGGAATCAAATACCGTATGGTCCATTTTTTTCCCAAGCTCCGTGCTGCGGCTGTCCAGCAGGTCGTCAATGCTGCGGTCTTTTTTGGCAGCCTCGTTCAGCTGGATAACCGTCATCCTTTTTTCCGCTGCAATCTGCCGGAAAATATCCCCGGCAGAGATAATGGAAAATCCTGCTTTTTCCAGCTCCCTGCATACACTGGTCTTTCCGCTGCCCAGATTGCCTGTAATTGTAATGTTCATAATGCCCTCTCCTCCTTTTCACCATGCCTGAGCCAAGCCTGCCAGACACTTCTTTCCCCTTATTTTATGGCCTTAAGAAGCATCCGTCAATACATTATTTCACAGGCACGCAGCGGTTTTGGAAAAAGACAGGGAATCCTCTCATCCAGCTGTATCATTTCTTCTTATTTAGTCCAGATTTAAATGCCCGAGTACAATCGTCCTGCAAATCAAATAATAAACCGCTGACCACAGAAACATCACGAGCGTTATGCCGCCCATAAACCACCATGGCATCACCATATCATTCAGCTTTGCGCCAAACGCAAAAAATATCCAGACAAACAGGAGAACGGTAACAATTTCACTGATATAAGCCAGCACAATGCCGGCTGCAATTCCCCATGCTCCTTTGGAGCGGTGAAACAGCTGTCCGATAGAGCTGCCTGCAAAAAAGACAAGCAGGGAGCTTACACATCCTGCCACAGCAAGCAGCATCACGCCCAGCACCAGCTCCGGCGCGGATATTCCCCATTCATCGATAACCTGAAAAGCTTCTGTAAACAATGCCGCTGCCCGGTTCATATATAACATGTCGCTCACAATCCCGATACCCAAAAAAGACGCCAGGCTGAATCCCGCGATGACCAAAAGGGACACAGACGATACAAAAATCTTTACATGCAGAATCTGCGTGGTTTTCAGCGGAAGCGTATGTGTCAGATACCCCTGCTGCGAGTACATCGACTGATGGAAGCGGTAACACAGGTACACGAAGACAATCACCGCCGATAATGTAATCGTCAGGACGTAAATACCGCATCCCGCCGCATATATGCTTCCAATAATCTTTCCTGTCACATGCCTTTCGAACAGCATTAATATCATCATAAAAATCTCCGCGGCAGCCATTGCACCCAGAATAAGCAGCATGACTTTTCCCTGTGCCCTGATTTCCTGTCTGATAAATTTCCCTAACATTTAAATACCTCCCTGAAATATGCATCTATGGACTTTCCTTCTTTGATACGAATATCATCCGCCGATTTATGAAGTATAATCTGCCCATCCCTGATAAATACCGCTTCATCTAAGATATTTTCAATATCTGCAATTAAATGCGTTGCTATCAGCACAGATGCCTGTGTATCATAATTTGTTATAATTGTATTTATAATATAATCCCGTACTGCCGGGTCTACGCCCGCAATCGGCTCATCCAGTACATACAGCTTCGCCCTGCGGCTCATTACCAGTACAAGCTGTACTTTTTCCTTTGTGCCCTTGGAAAGCGTTTTCAGCGGGTCTTTTGCCTGGATATGCAGCCTGGCAAGCATATCGTAAGCCCTTGCTTCCTCAAAGTCTTCATAAAAATCTTTAAAAAAACCGATGGTATCTTCCACCTTCTGGTCCATATTCAGATAAGTCTGGTCTGGCAGATAGGAAATATGCTTTTTGCTTTCCACGCCGATTTTTCCGCCGCAGAATAAAATCTCCCCTTCCGATGGAACCAGCAGACCGTTGATTAATTTAATCAGGGTTGTTTTTCCACTCCCATTCGGCCCCAGAAGACCGATAACGCGTCCGCTTTCCAATTTCAAGTCAATCTGCTTTAAGGCGTCCTTTCTTTTATACCGTTTGCCGAGCCTGCGGCATTCCAATAATGTGCTCATTCCTTTTCCCCTTCCTGAAGCTGCTGCATCAGCTCTATGATCTGTTCTTTTCCATAACCAAGCTGGCGCATGTTCTCCATAAACTGACTGATTTTTTCCCTGGCAATATCTGCCTTACATGCTTCTATCATTTCCCTGTCCTCCGTAATAAACCGCCCGCTCGTGCGTTTTGCATATACCAGTCCTGTGCGTTCCAGCTCCGCAAATGCACGCTGCATGGTGTTTGGGTTTACCGATGCATCCGCTGCCATTTCCCGTACGGATGGCAGTTTCGCGCCCGGCTCATATTTCCCGCTGATAATATCCATGCGGATGCGTTCCAGAATCTGCATAAAAATCGGCCGTGCTGATTCTAACTCCCATGACATGTACTCACCTCGTTTCTCTTTTTGTACCTCTGTACTAGTTGAATAATACACTAATACAAAAAATCTGTCAAGCGTATTTTTAAATTTATCAATACTTTTGTTTTGTATGCGAAGCCGGGCATCTCTCTCGGAGAATTCTTTCTTCCATTCAGCCCGCCTTCGTTTATATGAAATTAAAGATAAAAACGAAGGGGCTGTCGCGCTAAGAAAAATGATACAAGATATAGTTTATTCGAATCATTCTTATATACTACATCTTATATATGTATTGCTTAATGCGACAGCCCCTTATTTATGACATCAATCTGATTATGAATACCACATGATTATCTCATTAAAAAATTGAAAACACGTTCATGAAAATCTTTTGCTTCTTCATACACGGCATGGCCAGGGCCATTGTAAATGTACAGCTCACTCTGGCTGATTTTTTCAGCCATTTCACGGGCCGCAGCTGTTCCGGCAATTTCCCTAAAAATATCCATACTGCCCGAAAGCTTTTCGCACATTCCTGTATTTCATGCACGCAGACATCACGCACACGCCCTGTGCTCCTGCAAGGATGCATTCTGCCGCGTTCTGTGCCTGGATGCCGCCCAGCGCATATACCGGAATCTGCACAGCCTGGCATGTTTCCCGCAGAAAAGAAAGCCCTCTCGGCGGCACCCCGCGCTTGCAGTCCGTTGCAAAGACATGCCCGGCCGTGACATACGATGCCCCTGCTTTTTGTGCAAGCAGGGCTTCCCGGGGCGAATGAACCGACGCCCCGCGTACTTTAAAAGCCTGCTTTTCATCTTCCGGCATGGATAACAGCTGTGAAAGCGGCAGATGCAGTGCTCCTGCACCAAGGCTGGCTGCTGCCTTTGGATAGCCGTGGAGAATGCAGGGCACATGATATTCCCCGCAGATATCCATAACCCGTGCTGCAAGAAGCCTGTATTCATGTTCCGGCAGGTCTTTTTCCCTGACAATCACCGCCTGCGGCCTGGCCAGGGCAATCTGCCTGATTTGTTCAAAATAATCCTGCACTGCCAGATGGCGGTTTGTGATACATAGAATTTTTATGTTTCCGGGCATTTTTATCTCCTTTTCCTTTTCGGCATTCCATTCTCTTTTCAAAAGCACGCTCCGGCTCTTATTTCCAGAGACACTCCGTCAGGAAACATACAGATAATCGTTCAGCACCGGCTGCAGCCCCTCAGCTGCCATATCCCCATACATTTCCCCAAAGCTTCTGCCATCGGATATTTCAAACTGCTCGTCTCCCGTGTCTTCTTCCTGTATGCCGGAATACCTGCCCTCGTGGCCGCCAATGCCGGTCGATACTCCGGCTGACACCTTCGTTGCTGCAATCTTCACAATGCCGTTCCGGAAATGCTTCTGCTCCCGCGAAGATACGGTAATCCCCACATACGGCAGAAAAATGCGGTACGCGCACAGAATCTGGCACAGCTGCTTTTCATGCACATCTTTTGGATTTATTTTATCGTTATTTAAAATCGGGCGCAGCCTTGGACAGGACAGGGAATATTCCACATGCGGGTATTTGCGCTGGAGATAATATACATGCAGCGCCGAAGCAAGGGCGTCCCTGCGAAAATCCGAAAGCCCCAGCAGCGCGGAACAGGCAACGCCGCGCATTCCGCCTAAAATAGCCCGCTCCTGTGCTTCAAAGCGGTACGGGAATACCCGCTTATGCCCCAGCAGATGCAGCGTCTCATATTTTCCGGCATCGTAGGTTTCCTGAAACACGGTAATATAATCCGCCCCGCATGCATGCAGATAGCGGTAATCCGCACTGTTCACCGGATAAATTTCCAGCCCCACATTCCGGAAATATCCTGCCGCCAGCCTGCAGGCCTCTCCGATGTACGCAAGACTGCTCATTTTATGGCTTTCGCCTGTCAGAAGAAGGATTTCTTCCATGCCGGACTTTGCAATGACCTGCATTTCATGTTCCATTTCTTCCATTGTGAGCTTTTTGCGCGAGATATCATTATAACAGTTAAATCCGCAGTACACGCAGTAATTCTCGCAGTAATTTGCCAGATACAGCGGCGTGAACAGGTAGACCGTATTGCCAAAATGCCTGCTCGTTTCCTGCTTTGCCTTTGCCGCCATTTCTTCCAGATGCGGCAGTGCAGCCGGGGACAGCAGCGCCTTGAAATCTTCCACGCTGCACGTTTCCCGCCCCAGTGCCCGGCGCACATCTGCATCGGTATAACGGCCGTAATCATAGCCCTGCATCTGTCCCAGCACTTTTTCCATAATATCCGAAGAAATGCGCTCCATGCCTTCCAGATATGCCATATGGTCTGTCCTTGCGGACGGGTCCTGCTCTATCCGGTGCTTGTGTGCAAGGGCTTCGCCTGATAATTTATCCGAGTCTATGTAATACTGATTTTCCGGCATCTCAATCTCCTTCTTTCCTGTTTTCAGTCACGCAGAAACCCTGTAAGCGGGTCAGATGCGGATGCTCCCCGTTCCAGCACGCGCCCGAGCCCGGACAGATATGCACTGCGCCCGGCTTCAATGGCATGCCCAAAGGCCGAAGCCATCAGCGGGATATTCCCGGCCGTTGCGATTGCCGTATTTGCCATAACCGCTGCCGCGCCCATTTCCATGGCTTCACACGCCTGGGAAGGACGGCCGATTCCTGCATCTACAATAACCGGCACATCGATTTCATCAATTAAAATCTGAATAAATTCTTTTGTTGCAAGCCCTTTATTCGAGCCTATCGGGGACGCTAACGGCATTACGGCTGGCTGCCGCTCCCGCATTGGCCAGGTCCCTTGCTGTATACAAATCCGGGTACATATACGCCATCACGGCAAAGCCTTCTGCTGCAAGCTGCTGCGTAGCTTTTACTGTTTCTGCATTATCCGGCAGAAGGTACTTGCTGTCTTTCATAATTTCTACCTTTACAAAATCCCCGCAGCCGAGCTCACGCGACATGCGCGCAATGCGGACTGCTTCCTTTGCATCCCTTGCACCCGATGTATTTGGCAGGAGAGTGACGCCTTTTGGGATATAATCCAGGATATTTTCCTTCTGTTTTGTATTTGTCCTGCGCACCGCAAGCGTAACCATCTGCGCCCCGGCATGCTCCACCGCTGCCTCTATCAGTTCCATGGAATATTTCCCGGATCCTAAGATAAACCGGGATGTAAATTCCTTTCCGCCTAACTTCAGTACATCTTTTTGTGCTGCCATAGCCATATCTCCTTTTCTTCACCTGATTTTTCTTCACCTGATAATTCACTTTTCTTTTCGTTTCAGCCCCCGCCGACAAAGCTGACGATTTCCACCACATCGCCGTCTTTCAGGATATATTCCGCATACCGGCTCTTTGCAACCATTTCTTCATTGCATTCGACTGCTATGCCCGCTGGCGGATAGCCATTGCGTACAAGATATTCCTGCAGCACCATGCCGTCTGCGTCTTCCTTTTTTCCATTGATCCGCACCATCTTTTCATTCTCCTTCCCTAAAAAAACCGGAGCTGCCGCTGAAAAATAATTCCTGTATCTGTTGTGCTCCGTGCGTCAGCCCAAACAAAAAAGCCGCACAAAGAAATACACCCGCGGTGGTGTACCCCTTCATGCGGCTTCTGCCTGCACTCTAATCTGCTCACTCCTGAATCACGTTCTCACGGACTTTGCGGTGAATGCCCCTGTGGCAGACCCTGCAAAGTCCTGTGTGAACAATATCACCATACTTCATTCCAGGCGGTTTGTCAAGAGGGTTTTTCTTTACAAAGACAGGCATGCAGTTTATAATAGTAACAGTTCATATATAGAATCAGTACTATACTATTTAAAAAAGCGAGGTGTCTTTATGAATCCAATTCCATTAAACAAAATCCACCTGGTTCCCTTTGACACGATTAGCGGCTATGAAGTGCGTCCCGGATTTTACGATATCAATGGTGCAACAGCTATCCCTGGCGGCGTAAATTTTACTGTGCATTCGAACCATGCCGACTCCTGCGAGCTTCTGCTTTTTCACCGGGAAGAAGACGTTCCTTATGCCGTTTTGAAATTCCCGGATAATTACCGGATTGGGAATGTATTTTCGATGATTGTATTTAAGCTCAATATTGAAGACTTCGAATACGCTTACCGGGTAAACGGGCCATTTGAGCCGGAAAACGGGCTGATTTTCAATCCCACAAAAAACCTTCTGGATATTTATGCCAAGGCCGTAACCGGACAGAGTGTCTGGGGTACCAAGAAGCAGAATGGCTTTTATAAGGCACGCGTCGTAAAAGATGACTTTGACTGGGGCAATTTTGTCTATCCGCGCATTCCAATGGAAGACCTGATTATTTATGAACTGCATGTACGCGGATTTTCCATGGCAGATTCTTCGCTCCATGCCAAGCCTGGAACCTTTGCCGCATTGATGGAAAAAATCCCTTACCTGAAAAAGCTAGGTGTCAATGCCGTGGAGCTGATGCCGATTTTTGAGTTTGACGAAACAGGCTCGCTGCGCTCTTATAACGGACATGACCTGGTTGACTACTGGGGCTACAATACTGTCAGCTTTTTTGCACCGAACACAAGCTACTGTGGCGGCATTGAATATAACCGCGAGGGAACGGAATTAAAAGAGCTCGTCAAAACCCTGCATGAAAACGGCATTGAAGTCATTCTGGACGTCGTATTCAACCATACGGCAGAAGGCAACGAACAGGGCAATTTCTTTTCCTTCAAAGGATTTGACAACAATATTTATTATATGCTCAAGCCGAACGGCGAATATTACAACTACAGCGGCTGCGGCAATACATTAAACTGCAACCACCCGATTGTGCAGCGCATGATTCTGGACTGCCTGCGCTACTGGGTCACAACCTACCGGATAGACGGGTTCCGGTTCGACCTTGCCACGATTCTCGGGCGGAACGAAGACGGCTCCCCGATGAGCAAGCCGCCGCTTTTGCAGAGCCTGGCATTTGACCCGATTCTGGGCGATACAAAGCTGATTGCCGAAGCATGGGATGCCGGCGGCCTTTACCAGGTCGGCAGCTTTCCTTCCTGGAACCGCTTTGCGGAATGGAACGGGCGTTACCGCGACGATGTGCGCAGCTTTTTAAAGGGTGACCCGTATACTGCATCCAATGCAGCCCTGCGCCTTATCGGTTCGGTCGATATTTACGACCCGGAAACACGCGGCTCGAATGCTTCGATTAACTTCCTGACCTGCCACGACGGTTTTACGCTCAATGACCTGTACGCTTATAACGAAAAGCACAACGAAGCAAACGGCTGGAACAATACAGAC
>OFGA01000200.1_pt1 | contig 56559 bp, 45 predicted proteins | sample 1521471 | NCBI WGS metagenome assembly OFGA01 (sample SAMEA3504086, study PRJEB24116) | mouse gut metagenome | biome: mouse gut; feature: mouse-associated habitat; material: faeces | place: Denmark | collected 2011 | reverse complement strand
AAATCCCGCCATGCCCCGGCGGTTTAAAAACAGCATAATCTGCTGCTTTCTGGCAAGCCGGTCTTCCATAAGCTCCTGCAGGCGCCTGCTCAAAATCGAGCGGTTTCCCGCCTGCAGCTCCGCCCTCAGGTCGACAATTTCACAGGCCGCAAGCTCCCCGCCGCCCGCCCGCTTATCCAGGCGCAGCAGCACATATTCGCCGCCCTGCGCCCGGTAATAGCTGTCCACGGAAGGCGTCGCCGAGCCAAGAACCACGCTGGCCCCGGCCATCTGCGCACGCCGGATAGCTGTTTCCTTTGCATGGTATTTGGGCACCGTCTCGCTTTTATAGCTGTTTTCATGTTCTTCATCCATAATAATCAGACCCAGATTGGAAAACGGCGTAAACAGCGCAGAACGCGGCCCAATCATAATATCAATATCCCCGTTTTTCGCCCGTTCAAACTGGTCATAGCGCTCACCGGGCGACATTCTGGAATGAAGAACCGACACCCGGCTGCCAAACCGCTCATAAAACCGCTGCATCGTCTGAAAGGTCAGCGCAATTTCCGGTATCAGCATAATGCATGCATGCCCCTTTGCACATGCATGCGCAATCAGCGCCAGATATACCTCGGTCTTTCCGCTTCCGGTTACCCCGTGCAGCAGGTACGTGCGTCGTTTTCCGGCATCAAACTCACGGATAATGCGTGCCGCGATTTCCTGCTGTTCCGCGTTCAGTACGATATTCCTGTGTACCGCAGGGCTGTGCAGGGCCGGATTGCGGTAAGCAACAAAACGCTCCATGCGCACAATGCCTTTCTGCTCCATATTTCGGATAACAGACAGCGAAATGCCCAGGTCTTTGGAAAGATGCTCGTATGGCTGCGGCGTGCATTCCAAAAGCTCCGCGAGCAGCCTTGCCTGCACTGCATGGTGTTTCTTCTGACACTGTGCATGCAGGCTGGCAGCCTGTTCTTTCGAAACAGCCAGGCATACCTGCTTTTTTTCCCTGTGGCGCTCCTGGCGCTTGATGGGAAGGACGGTTTTCAGCGCCTGGTTCATCGTGCCGCCATACTGCCGGCGCATCCAGGCCGCCAGCGCAATCAGCTGTGATTCGATTGCAACAGCCCCCTTTATAATAGAAAGAACAGGCTTGATTTTGGACACGTCGTACTCCGGGTTTTCCGTCAGTTCCACAACATACCCGGCAATCGTCCGGTTTCCAAAAGGCACGGACACGCGCATGCCTTCCGCGATTTTTTCTTCCATCTGCGGCGGGACAAGGTACTGGAACGGTTTATCTAATTTTTCATGGGAAATATCTACAATAATATTCGCGTACAAATTCAGCTTCCTTTATGATTTCAGTTCCGTTAAGATATCTGCAATGAGATTCCGCTCATCCATCGGATATTTTACGCCCCTGATTTCCTGATAATCCTCGTGGCCTTTTCCGGCAAGCACGATAACGTCTCCCGGCTGGCCGTTTTGAATGACATAGCGGATGGCTTCCCTGCGGTCGGCGATTTCCACATACCGGCCGTCTGTCTTTGCAATTCCCTGCTTAATATCGTCGATAATCGCCTGCGGTTCTTCGTCCCTTGGATTATCCGAGGTAATAACGGTCAGGTCTGCCAGGCTGCCCGATACCTCCCCCATTTCATAGCGGCGCAGCCTGCTGCGGTTTCCGCCGCACCCAAACAGGCATACCAGCCGCCCCGGCTCATAGGCGCGCAGCGTTTCCAAAAGGCTTTTCAGGCTCATTGCATTATGGGCATAGTCAATCATCAGCGTAAATTTATCCGATACCGGCACCATTTCGATACGTCCTTTTACCTTCGCCTGTTTCAGGGCCCCCTGCATCGTCTCCTGCGGCACCTGAAAATGGCGGCAGAGGGCAATCGCTGTCAGGGAATTGTATACGCTGAACCTGCCCGGCAGATGGATTTCCACATCCATGCTGCAAAGCCCCTGCGTCTGGTATGACACGCCCAGAAAGCCCGGCCTGTGAATCAGCTGCATATTTTCTGCCCGAAGGTCTGCCTGCTGTGAAAAGCCAAACGTTTCGATGCTGCAGGTATGTCCCTTTATGACCTCCTGCACATGCGCATCATCCGCGTTGACAATTCCCGTGCGGCACTGGCGAAACAGCATGGACTTGCATGCCAGGTATTCCTCAAACGATGCATGTTCATTCGGCCCGATATGGTCTGGCTCCAGATTTGTAAAAATACCGATATCAAATGTAAACCCGCCCACACGGTGCATTTTCAGTCCCTGCGAGGACACCTCCATCACACAGGCCCTGCAGCCTTCGTCGGCCATTTTACGGAAATACTGCTGGACAATATACGATTCCGGCGTCGTATTGGCAGCCGGCATATGCGTATCGCCGATAACTGTTTCAATCGTTCCAATCAATCCGGTCTTGTACCCGGCGCTTTCCAGAATGGATTTTATCATATACGTTGCCGTCGTCTTGCCTTTGGTTCCGGTAATGCCGATGGTCATAAGCCGCTCTGCCGGATAGGAAAACCACGCGGCAGAAAGCTGTGCCAGCGCCAGCCTCGTGTCCGCCACCCGCAGGACACTTATGCCCTTTGGCACCTCGATGTCCTGCTCTGTGACTATGGCTGCGGCTTTTTTTGCAGCTGCTTCGCCCGCAAAGGCATGGCCGTCATAAACTGCGCCCCGGATGCAGACAAACAGGCATCCCGGCTCGATTTTCCTGGAATCATAGACAAGCGCCGTGATTTCCCTGCACGGGCCTTCTGCCAGCAGACTGTATTCCATGCGTTCTGTAAGTTTTTCAATTGTCATAAAATACCTCCGTCAATTTTGTGCATCTTATCATGCACGGTATGGTTTTCATTATATGCGATTATCCAGCCAAAAGCAATTGCAGAATCCATGTACTGCGAACCGCATACTGTTCACTCCGTGACCAGTAACCTTCGCAAATCCATCTGAAATTCGCTTCGCGAATGGGATTTGCTCACTCCTGAATCACGTTCTTACGAACTTTGCAGTGAATGCCCCTGGGGCAGACCCTGCAAAGTCCTGTTTGAACAGCAGCCTCTTGTGCTTCCCCTGTATAATTGCGCCGTTTTCTGCACATCCTATCGGCATGAGACGATTGCAAAACTTTTTTATCTGCGGCCTGACGGGCTGGTGCATGGAAATTCTGTTTACCTCGGCAGGCTGTATTTTCAAGCGCGACAGGCGCCTGATGGGACAGACTTCCCTTTGGATGTTCCCAATATACGGAATGGCGGCGGTGATTGCCCCGGTATCGCGGCATCTGTCCAGCTGCCCGCTGCTTTTGCGCGGCGCGATTTACAGTGCGGGCATTTTTACAGGCGAATATGTCAGCGGAAGCTTTTTAAAAAAACACCAGATGTGCCCTTGGGATTACAGCAGGGCAAAAATGAATATCAACGGCGTTATCCGGCTGGATTATGCCCCGTTATGGATGTTTGCCGGGCTGGCTTTTGAAAAAATACTGGATGCTGCCAGCCCGCACGGACGGGCTGCTGAATGCTGAGTTACTGGTCACAAAGTGACCAGTAATAATTCTGATAATTATGCCAAAATTTTAATGGATTCAGTCTTGAATTTTGTCCTTCTTTATTATATGATTGTAAAAATGCCCATAACTATGGATGCCAAAATGCAAGGAGGTCAACATGAAGCACTTACTTAATCCGCTGGATTTTTCCGTTACCGAACTCGAAGACCTGTTAAAACTGGCAAATGCCATTGAAGCAGAACCTCAGAAATACGCACATGCCTGTGAAGGAAAAAAGCTGGCTGCCTGCTTTTATGAACCGAGCACAAGGACAAGGCTGAGCTTTGAAGCTGCCATGTTAAATCTCGGTGGCAGCGTGATTGGTTTTGCCAGCGGTGACAACAGTTCCGCTGCAAAGGGCGAAAGCGTGTCCGATACTATCCGCGTTATTTCCTGCTATGCCGATATCTGTGCCATCCGTCATCCGAAGGAAGGCGCTGCCCTTGTTGCCAGCAGCCGTTCTTCGATTCCTGTCATTAATGCCGGTGACGGCGGACACCAGCATCCGACCCAGACGCTGACAGATTTATTAACCATCTATTCTCTGAAAGGCCATTTTGACCATTTAAAAGTCGGTCTCTGCGGCGACCTGAAATTTGGCCGTACCGTTCATTCCCTTATCGAAGCACTGATTCGTTATCCCGGTATTGAATTTGTACTGATTTCACCGGAAGAACTGCGCGTTCCAGGCTATATCCGCGAGGATGTGCTCGACGCGAACCAGATTCCTTATAAGGAAGTGGAACGGCTGGAAGATGCGCTGTCACAGCTGGACATCCTGTACATGACCCGCGTGCAGAAAGAACGTTTCTTTAATGAGGAAGATTACATCCGCATGAAGGATTTCTACATCCTGGACAAGGCCAAGATGAAGCTTGCGCCGAAAGACATGCTTGTGCTCCACCCGCTTCCGCGTGTCAACGAAATATCCGTGGAAGTCGATGACGACCCGAGGGCTGTCTATTTCCGGCAGGCACAGTACGGTGTCTATGTGCGCATGGCGCTTATTTTAACACTGCTTGACATTCATATTGACTAGGAGGGGGACATTATGCTGAATATAAGCGGAATCAACGAGGGCTTTGTATTAGACCATATCCAGGCGGGCATGAGCCTTCAGATTTATCATGACCTGAAATTAAACCGGCTGGACTGCTGCGTCGCAATTATTAAAAATGCAAAAAGCAGCAAAATGGGCAAAAAGGATATCATTAAAGTAGAATGCCCGATTGATGCCCTGGATTTGGATATTCTTGGTTTTATCGACCATAACATTACGGTGAATATTATTAAAAATGATAAAATCGTGGAAAAACGGGTGCTTTCCCTTCCAAAGGAAATCAAGAATGTAATCCGGTGCAAAAACCCGCGGTGCATCACTTCGATTGAACAGGGGCTTGACCAGATATTTGTGCTGACAGACGAGGAAAAACAGGTTTACCGGTGCAAGTACTGCGAAGCAAAATTTAAGGGGAGACGCCGGCTGAACTAATCCGGCACAGCAGCAAAGCGGCAGCCTGTAAGAATCCCGCCTGCGGGATTCTGCGCCGCAAATGCGCCGTGGCAGCGGCATCTGCGTGCGCATCCTGGTGAAGCTTTTTTGTTTCTTAGAGCGCACTTTCCCATGAAACAAGAATTTATCTGACATACGTTCGGTGAATTCCTGTTCTTTTTTGTTGCTGCAAATCTGCAATTTCCTATAAAGTAAAAAGGGCTGCTGCATTTTATGCGCAGCATGCAGGATGTCACGGTGTCTGAAAGCATAAAGCTTTGATATCCTGCATGCATGTATTGCCATGCAGCAGCTCTTTTTTGCTGTTATTTATTATTGATTCTTTTTTATTATTGATTCTTTTTTAATTCTGTTATGATTTGTTTTAGAAGAACAGGTATTCATTCATGATTTTTATCAATTGCTTTTGGAAAGCAGGGCTGCTTTCTTTTTCCGTAAAACAGCCGGTTCAAATCATGTCTTTCATCTTTTCGACTGCAATTTCGCCAGCTTCTCTTACAATCGCTGCCAGTTTCCCGGCTTCTTTTACTTTTGCAGCAATTCCGCTGACTGTTTTTACAGCTGATTCTCCGGCCGTTTTTATGTCGCTGGCGGTTTTTATATTCTCAGATACTGTGCTGTTTCTTTTTTCCTGTTTCGCAGCTTCCTGTATTTTTTCATTTCTGGCTTCTGCCGACTCCGCTTTCACAGCTTCCTGCGCTTTTTCGTCTCTGGCTTCTGCCAGTTCTGCTTCCACAGCTGCGTCGCGGCTGGATTCGGCCATATGTACTTCTTTTTCGCCAGCTGGAATATTTCTGCTGTTTTCTTCTGCAGCTTCTGACTGGAATGCTGTGCTGGCAGTGTCTGCGCTGGAATCAGCTGCTGTACTGTTTTCATTATCCTGTCTGATTTTCTGGCCTGGATTTTTACCCGGCTGGTTCTGTGCAGACAAAATTCTGCCATAGGTCTTTGCCATGTTTTTCATCAAAAGCCCGGCCTGAAGCGTCAGCTGGTCTGGAAGCAGCCGCCACCGCCAGTTTTGGCCAAGCGTGGACGGCTCATTGATTCTTGCGCTGTTATCCAGGCAGAGATAATCCTGCAGCGGGATAATACACAAATCTGCCGCACTGGCCTGTGCAAGGCGGATGATTTCAATCACCATTTCTTTCCTGTCTGCAATTTTGCGGCCCAGATAGCGCTCAATCATGCCATAATCAGCCTTTGGAATCGAATCCAGCCAGCCAAGCAGCGTTTCGTTATCATGGGTTCCGGTATATACCACACAGTTTTTATCATAATTATATGGAAGATAGTCCTTCGGCCCGCTCGAATCCCTCGCGTCAAACGCAAACTCCAGCACCTTCATATTCGGGAAGCCGACCGCACGCACAAGCTCACGCACCGAATCTGTAATATACCCCAAATCCTCCACAATGACATTCAGGCTGCCAAGCTCTTTTTTTAATGCTTCAAACAGCCCGATGCCCGGCCCTTTTTCCCATGTGCCGAATTCTGCTGTCTTATCTTTTGCCGGAATTGCATAATACTCATCAAATCCGCGGAAATGGTCAATGCGAATCATATCATACATTTTGTAGCATGCACTGACCCGGCGCACCCACCATGCGTAATCCGTCTTTTTATGATATTCCCAGTCATAAAGCGGATTGCCCCACAGCTGCCCGGTAGCGGAAAACCCGTCCGGCGGGCATCCTGCGACAGCCACCGGCCTGCAGTCCTCGTCAAACTGGAACAGCTCCGGTTCTGCCCAGGCATCTGCGCTGTCCAAAGCGACATAAATCGGTATATCGCCAATAATCTGAATGCCCTGGCCGTTTGCATAGCTTTTTAATTCTTCCCACTCACTGAAAAACTCATACTGCAGGTACTCATAAAACAGTGCCTGCTGCCTGAATTTTTCCCGGCTGGCTTCCAGCGCTTCCGGTTCCCGCAGACGGATATCGTCCGGCCACTCCACCCAGCTTTTTCCGTTAAAGCTGTCTTTTAATGCCATAAACAGGCCGTAATCCGAAAGCCAGGCAGCTTCCCGCTCCTGGAATTTCAAAAATTCTGCATAATCGGAATCCTTCATGGCATAAAACTGTTCGAATGCCTTTCTCAGCAGCCGGTAACGTGCCCGGTATATTCTGCCGTAGTCCACATCAGCCGGATTTTTGCCAAAATCACAGTCATCACAGTCTTTTTTCCTTAACAGCCCTTTCTGCACCAGTTTTTCCAGGCTGATAAAATAAGGATTCCCGGCAAACGTCGAAAAGGACTGGTATGGGGAATCGCCATAGCTGGTCTGCCCAAGCGGCAGAATCTGCCAGTACGCCTGTCCGTTTTTTTTCAGAAAATCCACAAACTGATATGCCTCTTTGGAAAAGCATCCAATCCCATACTTAGATGCCAAGCTGCTCACGGGGAGCAATACGCCACTTGCACGCATGAAAAAATTCCTCCTCATCTTTTTCCCGCTTCTGCATCCCTGCAATGGCAGGCAGGCGGGAATTTATATTCGTACTTTACATAAGCATATCAGATATCAGGAGCAATGTAAATATTACCCTGGCTAAGTTTCCTTAAAACGAATTTTGCAGTTACTGCAGGTGCAAACGTGCCGTGCCAGGCTATTCCTTAAATGCCCAGCATTTATTCAGGATAAAATTAATCGGCACACTGAACGGAATATTCAAAAGCGGCGCTATAAATTCCGAAATATGCAGTACCTGCACCCACAGATACAGCAGCGCTGCATTTAAAAACAGACCGGTAACAGAATACGTAATATATGTTTTCAGAAGCGTTTTCCACACAGACTTCCGTCCTGTCTCCCTTGCCACAAAGACTGTCCTGCTGTTCCAAAAATAGGACCACAAAACGCTTAATACAAACGCTATGCCCTGTGCCGCCAGATAATCGTATGCCTGAAACATGTCCAGATGCTGGAACAGCAAAAGGCTTGCTGTATACACCACATAAGATACCACCGTGTTACTGACACCGATAATGCAGAATTTGGCAAACTGCAAAAAAGATGCGGCTGCCTGTGCTGTCAGCTCCATGCCCAAAATGCCGTATAAAAGGCGGAGAAAAAAACAGATAATGCTGGCAGCCAGGTGCCAGGTTTGTTTTATGATTTGCTGCATAACGTTTCCTTCTTTTGCTGATTTTTGATTGCTGCCCATACACCTGCTGCAGGATGCATTTTTACTGTTTACATGCGCCTTACCAGACTGGCATAAACGGAACGCTGCTCTGGCGGGATTTTCAGCGTGTCCATTGCTTTTTCCATGCCTACGCCAAATGATTCCATGATATTCCGGATGGCAGATGCCATGGTTTCCTGCCTGGTTTCCTGTTCCTGTTCCCGGCGTCCTTCTGATATCTTTTCATCAATTTCATCCTTAAATATTTCCATCCATACACTTGCCATAGAATGCTCCCTCCTTATTTTTTCCACTACATGCGGATTTTTCTTTGCTATAAAATCCAGCAGCACGCGGTAATGCTCCTTCACGGCATATCCTGCTTCCTTCCCGCCTTCTGCTATGACCAGCCCCACGTCTGCCTTCCGCGCATGTTCTGCCAGGGCACGGTATGCCGCGTATTCCGGCCCTTCCAGCTCCCCGGTTATGACAATCTGGAACGGCAGGTCCGTAAGCCCCTTTACATGGTATATGCCTGCCGTGCGGTCCGTTTCCAGCATCCCGCATGCCTGCATTCCTGCAAACAGTGCTGCATTTTTCACTGCACGGAATACGGACACCGTCACGCTGTCCGCCGGAATCTCCCCTTCATGCCCTGCCGTTCCAATATAGAAATTCGCATACCCGCAGATTTTGCGCAGCACGCGCTCATTTAAGGAGTCATGCGGGTTTTTGTACTCTATGATGTTGTGCCTCCGGAATATCCGGTATATTTCCTTATCCATCCGCAGGCCGTCTTCTTCCTTCAGAATCAGGTAGTCCGCCCTCGGCGGGGCTTCCCCCAGCAGGTGCTCCCTTTCGATTTTTACCCGCTGCCCGTAGCGGTGCATTTCTATCCGGAGCAGCGCCTCAAACCCTGCATGCCAGTCGCTTCGCGGGGATGCCTGCAGTTCCTTCAGTTCTGCGAGAAGGACGCGGATGCGTTCTTTTTTTCTTTCTGCTGCTTCCTGCTCCTGTCCCGGCTGCCCGCTGCCTGATGCTGTTTCCCTGTGCGGTGCCTTCCCGCTGCCTGATGCTGTGCTGTCCATTGATTTTCCTCCCGGCTCCCTGATTCTCCCTGCTGGCTTCCATGGCTGTTTTTCTGGTTATCTTCCAGTGTACCTTCCATAAAAATACCCTGTTTTCCTACACGCTGCCAGACTGGCTTAAATAAAATGCTGCTCTAATGGGATTTTCAGAGAGTCCATCGTTTTTCCATGTGTCCTTTTGAATTCCGGATTATTTCTGTCTTTATCTTAACATGGATTTGTGTAATCTGCAAGAATGGATTCCCGAATCCGGCATATGAAAAGCGCTTGTGCTGCTGTTTACTCCGTGCCAGCAGCAGGTAAAAATCCATGTAACATTTGCTTCAAAAACAGACTTTTTATTCCTGTCAATAGTTTCATCCAGCCACGGCAGCACGTAAAAATACCCGAAACAGGAACTCACCGTTCCTGCCCGGGCATCTTATCTGCCAGAACCTTCACTCTTTATTTTTCAAAAAAACCGTAAGGATTTTTATTTTTATCCGTATCAGCAGAAAAATCCACCAGTCTGGATTCCGCAGCCGTTTTCTCTTATTTTTCCAGAACATTTTCCGGTAAAACCTGCCATACCTGTTATCCCTGACAGCCGCATTCTCATTTATTTCCTCAAATAACTGTCTGGTAACATCCTGATAAGCAGTAAATTTATTTGGAACAATCAGATACTGATTCCAGTCAGAAGTGCAGACTTTCATTTCCCTTTTCTGCAAATGGACATACAATACTTCTTTTTTCTGAAATATTCCCTGGCTGTCAGACCAAAACTCATACAGTTTTCCGTTCTCATAAACAAACAGGCATTTTTCCGTACTCTCACCAGTATAACTGAAATTCGAACGTTCAAAAAAATAATGGGAAGGACGGATATCGCAAAACACGCGTTTATCATAAAGCCTGATTTTTTCCCGGACTGTAATTTTGTACATCCCGATGATTTCTTCAAAAAACAGAATGTTACGTCTGAATGCCAGCTTATAATTCACGGCATAAGGTGTTTTTGCCATAAACAGTGTATTGAGCCTGTCTGTATTCTGATACAGCTGGAAATGTCCCAGTTTAAAAAATTTCTCATGCTTTTGCAGCACCTCGTCAGTCAGAAATGCCCGGATATCTCCCGGTATCAGGTCGCACTCAATAAATCCCCAGAAATCATATCCCTTGATTTCTTCGGGGAAAATATATCCAAACGCTGGCCGGAACTGACTGACCCGACCATAATCATGCATCTTAATCTGAAACGGAAACCTGCTTTGTACCTTATCTTTAAATGTGACAAAGTCCATCTGCCTGACCCTGATATTTGGTACCGATGTCTTTTCCTTTATTTCCCTGCAGTCCGTAATAAGCAGGAAATCAATGGTATCATTATAAGCAGCTGCCTTCATCCATATAGGAAAATATGCTGGCGGCTTCCCGAAATAAGCCATAAATAGTATAATTTTTTTCATCATATGCCTGCCTTGAAAATACTGTTTTTAAATGCTTTCATAAATATGCATGCCATGCCTGAGTTCAAACCAGAATCCCTTTTTTAATAACCGCCACCGGCTGTCTTTCGCGAATTCTTCCGGAAACTCTGGAAACAGATACAAAACAATGACTTTCCGATGTCTTTTTTTCACGCTTTCACATAATTTTTCGTTTACCTCATGAATCACCGTTTTCGGAAAGGAATTATAAATATAAAAAATATTATATGCATCATATCCATTCCACGAACCTGCATCACAGCAGTCAATCTGATAGTCCAGGCTGGATGGCATCACTTTTTTCAGGTTTTCCTCTGCCGCAAGGCATAACATCCTTGAAAGTTCAACCCCCCCCCACTCTGCGAAAAGGGAATCCTGACATCAGATACATGGCATAGCCTTTCCCGCATCCCATATCTGCGGCTGCATCCTGTCCTGTCACGGAAAGCTTTTTCAAAGCTTTTATTAGATATTTTTCGGGACTTGGAGAATAATCATTGGCGCGCTCCTTCAAGGTTCCTGTCTCATCCCAATACATGCGCCCGCCAAAACTGGTTCCATGCTCCTTATCAAATTCTTCCACTTTTTTCAGATTGTACCGGAACAAAATCCGGTTTGGTGAAAACTGCCTGACACTCCGGTAGCACTTTCTGGCAAATGGTATTTTTTTTATAAATTCTAACAGCATTGTTTTTCAAACTCCCCGATTTTCTCTGTAATATATGCACATTCCTCCTCTGTCAGGCTCTGGTGAATCGGAAGGCACAGCGTGTGGTCAGCCGCATAATCCGCATTTGGAAAATCTCCGCACAGCCCATATCCCGGAACCCTGTGAATCGGAAAGTACCGGTAAGTCGTATAAATTCCGTTCTGTTTCAGGTATGCTGCCAGTGCATCCCTTTTTCCATTTTTCACCTGAATATGGTAAAAGTAATAAGATGAAGTCCAGTCCTTTGGAAGCGGCAGCGGCCTGTCAATCCATGCATGCTTTTCCAGCTCCCTGTCATAAAACGCATGCACCGCCTTTCTTTTTTCCATAAATGCCGGCAGTTTTTTCAGCTGCTCCAGGCCCATGGCAGCATTGACATTATTCATAACGGCCCTGTGTCCAAAAGACGAAATATCAAATTCCCACCATTTCTGGGCAACACTGTTCTCATAGCCGCTTTTTGTTTCCAGGCCGAAATAAAGCCATTTTTCGGCCTTTTTTCGAATCTCAGGATTCCTAAAATGAAGCATGGCTCCATCTCCGCAGACCAGAATCTTCATAGCGTCAAACGACCACATGCCCATATCGCCAATCGTCCCCAGTGCCTGTCCTTTATAAGAAGAACATACCCCTGCAGCACAGTCCTCGATGACTTTCAAATGATGTTCTTCTGCCAGATTCATAATCTCATCCATTTCACATGGAATTCCGCCGTAATGCAGCAGGAGCACTGCTTTGGAATCTGGCGTAATTACCTTTTCAATATCCTGTGCCCGTACATTCAGTGTCCTTGGGTCTGTATCACAAAGTACCAGCCTGGAACCATTCGCACATACTGCATTTGCCGCACCGACAAAACTGACTGCCGGTACAATGACTTCATCCTGCGGCCGGATATCCAAAAGATGCATGGAAGAAAATAATCCTTCTGTACAGCAGTTTGTGCTCAATACCTGCTCTTTTTCAGCTCCGATATGATTTGCAAACCGTTCCTCAAAATCATCTACAAGCTGTCCCTTTCCTACCCAGTTTGAATCAAATACTTCCCCGATTCGTTCCAGTTCCTCTCTGCCCAGTGAAGGCTGGTAAACATTAATCATAAAATGCCTCCTGTTGTTTATGTAAATTTTTCTTCTTCAAAACAGCACATACATAGGTAAAATTTTTATCTTTTCCAGCAATGGAACATACAGCATATACCGTCACTCCTATGCAGCCCTGCAAGCCAAGCTTTATCCATTCCTGCACAGGAAGGCTGCCTGCTGCGTATACTGCTGCAAACAAAACAGCAGAGCCAGCCAGCGGATGAATCAGATCCTCAAACCGTTCTCTTATCGAATAACCATACAGCCTGCTGCTCACAAAAACGAGTATCAGGCTGGCAAAAAACTCCGCAAAAACTGCTCCTGCAGCTGCCGCCATCAGCCCGATGCGAATGGAAAAACATAAAAACATAAGATTCAGCGCCAGTGAACCGATTTCAAAATACAGCAGGATATCGCTTCTTCCAAGCGCTGTATATACCTGTTTATCTGTAATGACAGCCGTCCCGAACGCCCGCAGCACACAGAAAATCATCAGATACGGCACACAGGGAAGCCATTTTTCCGTCAGCAGAACCTTCACCAGAGATTCCGCTGATGCTGCAATGCCAGCCAGTACCGGAAACACAAAATAAGCAAGCAGGCTCACAGAACGCCTGGCCATTGCTTTTATCGCAGATTGTGCTTCCTGTTTTGCTGAAAAGGCAGGGAGAAGCACCCCGCCCGCCGAAGCATTGATAATCTGAACCGAATACAGCGAATAGGTGTATGCTTTATCATAATAAGCAAGCTGTGCAGATGTATATGTTTTGCCGATTGCCATCGTCCGTATGGTATCTCCGAGCCCGGAAACCAGATTTGAACATAATATCTTTCCGCTGAAGGAATAAATGGCTTTCGCCTTCTTCCATGAAAAAGCAAATCCAGGCCTGTATTTCAAATCTATCCACATCATCATGACAAGCAATCCCGTATTGCACAGCTGATATATCACAAGCGACCACAGCCCAAACCCGCGCCATGCGAGCAGGATTCCGATTGCACCAGACACAGGACCTGCTATAACGCTTCGCAAAAAAATCTTCTGAAACTGCATGTCCCTGATATACAAAGCTGTCTGAACCGCATTATAAGCTTGCAGAAACAGCATCAGAGACATAACCCGCAATGCCGAAACAAGTATTGGAAGTCCATAATAGCGGCTTATGACCGGAGCAAGCATGTATAACAGAATATAGAAAATAAGTGCAATCCCCTGCGATAAAATCATCAGGGTAGAAATATCTGTTTTATCCAGTTCTTTTTTCTGTACGACTGCTGCGGACAGTCCTCCCTGAACAAATACCGACGCATAATTGATAACCGCCACAAGGATTGCAAGGCTCCCGAAATCCTGCGGCATTAAAATTCTTGCAAGAATAATCTGTACAGCCAGGCCGCTTCCTAACGTCACCGCCCGTTCCAGCATTTTCCACGCAAACGAATGTAATATTATTTTTCGATTCATGTTCTGGTTAATCATAATGAATAATTAATCCTTCTTCTTTGAGTTCCCCCTGCATCGCCAGACAGCCAGCTCCAGTATTTTCTGCTTTTTCACTTTCGTGCATCATCAGCATTGCATAAAATATCCCGATGGCAAATCCGGTATAGATTAAAAACTCTTTCATTTCTCCAAGAACCATATAAAACAGCATAAAAATCATAACACATTGAAATTTTTTATCTTTTATTTTCCAAACTGATAAAAACAGCATCCATAATAATACAGCATATGTAACTATCATTAACGGAAGTCCAATAGCCGCATACAGCCGCAAATATCCCCCGTCTACACCTTCAATCCTTATCCCATTGCCAGAACAGCCACTTACTACCCCGATTCCCATGATAGTATCCCATGACAGTTCAGGTATAACAGCACTTGACCCACGCTGATAACTGGAAAAAAACGGGTCATTAAATCCCTCTGTCAAAAGACGCTCTAATCTGGAAAACACACGGCCAAACAGACTGGACAAATCAAATATACTGCATATCACGGCAAGCAGTGCCAAAGCAGCAGCCACACTAAGCATTGTCTTTTTTAATAACATTCTGTTTCTGCCAGCGCCATATAATAAAATTAAGAGTCCAAAAACTGCAAATACAAATCCCGTTCTCGCCAGCAAGGTACCTGTTATAAAAAGAAAAAACAGCATACTGATATTTTTGATAAAATGGCAGTCTGTAAAAACCAGATAGATGCCGGCAGCTATGCCAGGTGCCATCTTTAAAAACCCTGCAGATGCCGTACACCCGATTCCTGTAATATATCCTCTCGCCCTTAATGCCGCATTTTCCGTATTTGCCACTGTTACAAACAATTCGTCTATTTTCAGCTGAAAAGCCGGAAATAAAATAAATAAAACAATCATCACTGCCTGTAAAAAAACAGCTCCCCGCAAGCACTTCATGAATTCATTTAAATCCTGAAAGCAGAGAAAAAATATAAATGCACCACCGATTCCAAATACGCAAAATCGAACTATATATGTAAGAAAAGAATCTCCCGTTCCCAGCCCAATTCTTAAAATAATAAAAAATGAATATGCAGCCAGAACTGCCTGATAAAAAATCAGTTTTTTTATCTTGATGACTGTGAATGTCTTTGTTATCTTGATAACAGGATTACCAAGAACTGCAAGCATCATCACAGCAAAAAAAGAAATCAATTTACTCTGCCCCCATCCTGGCAAAAAATAAGGACGGAAATTAAACAGATATCCAAAAAGAAGCATCGTTTTAACAGCAGATTTTATTTTTATTTCTATCTTTCTGCGAGAACAGCCATAGCCTGAATCAGCCATAAAATGTACCTATTTCCCTTTCTTTTTGAATGATTCTAAATGCATATCAATACAATTCACAAAAGAACGTACTGAAAAAATCTGTTCATATTTCCTGATATTATAATCAGTCTTCCTGGTAATTTTATGAAACGGAATATCCCTGATATCTTCAAAATAAAAAATATTGTTTTCTTTATTTAATGGCTCGCGAAATGCTTTACAGTCTGTAATCAGGTTTCTGCCAAAAAGCATAGCTTCGGCATAACGTGTTGTACCAGAATAAGCGCCTTTCTGCATAATTTCGGCGACACATTTCGCATTTTTTACATGCTTAAGCACCGATTCAAAATCCAGTCTGCCATAATGAATTTCATTCTTATACTTCTGATTTTTCCTATTTATTTCTGTAATATGAAAATCACATTTTAATCCATTCATATTTAAAGCTTCATATAGAGATATGATTTCACTATAGCGATTTTTGGCAGCTCCGACAAAAGTAACATCATACTCTGGATTTGAAACATCGTCCAGCTTTTCGGTCAGGCGGGATGAAAACGGTTCCAGCACAAACTGAAAGCCATATTTTTCTGCTTCCTTTTCATCAAAAGAACAAATAATATCAAAATCATTTCGTGCATCTTCCATTGTAAAACGCATTGTATGAACTAAATCTGCTAAAAACAAAACCGTATGGCTTTCTGGAAAGCGTGAATGAATTTCATGTATTAAAAAACTGCCATATCTCTCGTAAGCCCTTGCCATAATTATAAATACATATTCCTTTTCCCTATCCTGTACAATGCTGGAAAAAAATTCTTTTGCAAATATTTTCCTGAAAAAATACTTTTGCACAAATGCATTCGACCTCAGGTGAAACCTGTCTATCAGTTTTATCATAGCAGTACGTAGCCTTGTATACTTAAATAACGAAAGAGACATGTCATTTTCATACCGAAAATCCGCATACTGATATTCAACATCCCTCTGCCTGTTCGCTGCCAGAACATAATGTTTCATATATTTTTTCCTTTTCAAATCGCAAATATTTCCTTACAGTCTGCATATATCTCACAATCTGCACACTGATAGATATATTTCCTGATATCTCCTGCTCATTTCAACTGCATCCACAGGGATGCCGGAAATATCAGCTGCATCCCAGTCATGATGCATCCTGCATCTTTCACCCATAAAAACGATTTTATCTATCAAATCCTGCCTATTATCCTGACAAAAAGAGCTGCCCAGCCGTTCATCCATCTCCAGTATTTCCATATGCTGCGGTATATCTGACAGCAGAACAGGCAGTCCTGATGCCACTGCTTCCAGAACACCGTTTGGCATGCCTTCTGACCTGCTGGCTGATACATAGATATCTCCTGCCTGCAGATATGGACTTACGTCCGAAACATCTCCCCGGAAATCAATATTATCCAGCCCGGAGTACCTGGCAGACAGCCTGGCATATTCGTCCCCGCCGCCCAGAACAAGCAGGAAATATTCCCCATGTTCCTTTGAAGCTGCCCCGCTGAAAGCATCCAGCAGAAAATCCATATTTTTTCTTTGAATCAGCTGCCCGGTATATACAAAAACCACAGCTTTTTGCGGCAAGCCAAGCGCCTGCCTGAGCTCCTGCTTTTCTGACGGTCCGGCAGTCCTATACTGTGTGAAATCCACGCCATTACATATATAATCAAATTCATCATGCAGTCTTTTCTTGTATATCTGCGAAAGACTCCTCGAGCAGGCCACTGTTTTATCCGCATGCTTCATGGCATAGATATGCAGCTCCGCAAGAATACTGCCTTTGATTCTGCCAAATTTCGCCGGATAATCCTCCCATATAAAATTACGCAGCGTCATTACATGCGGATATTTATGAATCCTGCTGGCTGCATAATCTGGCAGCACGCCCAGGGAATGTATGACATCCGGTTTTATCATTTTCAGTACGGTTTTTAATTTCTTATCCAGCCCCGTGATAAGTTCTGCCCTGCCTGTCAGTACTGGAATATGCGTACCATACGGCAGAAACATTTCCAGCATGCTGCTTTCTTCTTCCTCATACAAAGTAATCAGTATGGACTCAAACATTGTCCTGTCCATATGCTTCATAATATACAGCATCTGCCTTACAGGCCCGCTTCTTTTGCAGGATGTCAAAAGAAATACCACTTTCCGCCTGCGCTTTGGATTTACACTGACACAATAAAGCCCTCTTTTCCCTTCGTGTGCGGAATCAAAGCATATTTTATTTCCAGAAGGAGACCATCTGGGATGCAAATCGCATCTTGTCTCATTGTCATACGCAAACGGCGCAAACACTTTTGCTATGCATTCGGCATGTTTTTCATGTTCCTGTTTTCCAGGTACCAGCATAACAGTAGAAATCCGTTTCCGGTCTGGATAAGAATCCGTAACGGCCATCCTGCCGTCCGGCGCATAACCAGGGTGCCCGTCCCTTTGAAGCCCGGGCCAGCAGCGCATATACCGGTCTGTCTTATCTTTTATCAGATAATAGCCAGCTCCCTGTTTCTTTGTATTCGCATAAGCCAGGATTGAGGTATTGTTTTTCCAGCAGCAGTGGCTGACCATATCATCGTCCAGCAGCAGATACATATCCGAGCCATCCATGCTGGCCGTAATAAGGCGCGTATACTTCCTGTGCCCGTTCCGCCACCGGTATAAAACCAGAAAGCGTTTTCCATCCGGGCGAATCATAATATGATTGACCTTATGGATAACCCCTTCCCCGGACATTTCCCTGCGTGGCTGAAACCCTGCAAAATCTGAATATTTTAATATTTCCTTGATTTCACCCGTCTCCAGGCTTATTTTCCAGATGGCCGCTCCTTCCGGCAGCGGTTTCAAAACATCTGCCTGGTTCCTGTCCAGGTATCCATATCCGGGCCGCAGCCTGTGCAGCCGGGCAAAATCCAGCGACAAGGCAGTTTTTCCATCACGAGAGACTGCATACACTGGAAAATCAATAACCTGCTCCTGACTTGTCTGAATATTTCGTATAACAGAACACAATCTGCCATTCCGGTAATCGTTATAGATTATCCTGCTTTTAAAATCCGGGCCGAGCCATTGCAGCATGCATCCCTGCTGTACGTTCCATGCACTGGTCTGTGCAATTTTCTGGTAACGCCTGTTATCACCGGCATCTATCAGTAAAATATCTGCTGTTTCGTCCGGGCATGCACTTTTTCGCATATCTTTTGCCCGCAGGCACAGCACATGCTGTTCACCGGCATCCCATGGAGATTTATCATAATAGCCAAAAAAATATTCATGACGCAAATCATCCGGTGACAGCTTCACAATCTCTCCTTCTGCCTGCATTTTTTCAGAAACGGAGTACAAAAGCCCCTGGTATATCCGCTTTACTCCCTTTTTCACATAAGGAAACTGGTTCAGCTTATCATTCACTGCCTGCTCTATATTCATAAATTCTCCTTATACCACTGAATAGCTGCTTTTAAACCTCTTTCAAAACTCCAGTCCGGACTGTACCCAATCCCTGACACCGCGTTTTCAATATCCGCACTGCTGTGTGCAATATCACCGCTTCTTACAGGTCCGAATTGTGGAAAAAATGCCTGGTCACCGGTTCTGCCAAGTCCAAGCTGTTCCACAATGCTCCAGTATACATCAATCAGTCTTTCCCGGCCGCCAGATGCAATGTTGAACACCTGCCCGGCTTTTTCACTATCTGCACAGCAGGCTTTCAGATTCGCTTCCATGACATTTTCGATATAAGTAAAATCCCGGCTCTGCATGCCATCGCCATAAATCACTGGCTGTTCTCCATGCAGCAGCTGTCTGATAAACCGCGGAATGACAGCTGCATAATCCCCATCCGGATTCTGCCTTCTTCCGAACACATTGAAATAACGCAGGCCGTATGTATCAAGGCCATAATGGAGCGTATACTGCCTGGCCCATTCCTCATCTGCCCTTTTGCTGGCTGCATAAGGCGACAGCAGGTTCCCTTCCCTGCCCTCCTGTTTGGGAATCTTCGGCTCATCACCATACACACTGGAACTGGAAGCATATACGAACTTTTTAACATGGTTCTGTCTGGCTGCTTCCAGCATATTCACCGTCCCTGTAATATTATTTACACAGTACAAAAGAGGCATCTTTATGCTTTTTGGCACAGACCCCCATGCCGCCTGATGAAGCACAAAATCAGCATTTCTGCAGGCACTCATACAGTCCTGAAAATTTCGGATATCCCCTTCGATAAATTCAAAACGGGAATTGCGGATAAACAAATCCATATTTTCCATCCTGCCTGTGGAAAGATTGTCCAGGCAGCGAACCCGGCATCCTGCGTCCAAAACCGCTTCGCAAAGGTTCGAGCCGATAAAACCCGCCCCGCCTGTGATAAGAAACAGGCTGTTTTCTGGAAATCTGACATTTTCATATCCCATAACTACATCCTCCAGTAACTATAACCGGCTTTTTCATATTCCCTGCGGCTGAAAAGACCTTTCACATCCAGCAGCACTTTTCTGCCATCCCCAAACATGCTTCCAATATCCGCCTGTGACATTGCCGCAAATATGTCATGGGCTGCTGCTATAATGACCGCATCCATGCCTTTTACATGTCCGATTGCCGTAAACCGGATTCCATACAGTCTCTCTGCTTCTTCTGCATCTGCCTGCGGGTCAGCAACGGCAGGCTCTATCTGATACTCCCTCAGTTCATTTATAATATCAATGACTTTCGTATTTCTTGTATCTGGACAGTTTTCCTTAAACGTAAACCCAAGAACCGCGACCTTCGCGCCTTTTACTGCCTTATCAGCAGCAGCGAGTTTTTTGACACAGTTTTCTGCTATGTATCTGCCCATATCGTCATTTACACGGCGTCCCGACAGAATCACCTGGCTGTGGCACCCCAGCATTTCTGCTTTATAAGCCAGGTAATACGGGTCTACGCCAATGCAGTGCCCGCCAACCAGCCCTGGATAAAAATCCAGAAAGTTCCACTTTGTTCCCGCTGCTTTCAGCACCGCCTTTGTATCAATACCCATTTTGTTGAAAATAACAGACAGCTCATTCATAAAAGCAATATTGATATCACGCTGGCTGTTCTCAATCACCTTCGCCGCTTCTGCTACCCGGATGCTTTCTGCCCTGTACACTCCTGCCTTAACGACCAGTTCATACACGGCTGCAACTGCATCCAGTGTTTCTGCATCCATGCCGCTGACTATTTTCTTTATGGATTCCAGCCTGTGCACCCTGTCTCCCGGATTAATCCGCTCCGGACTATATCCCACTTTAAAATCCACACCACACCGAAGCCCGGATTCCCGTTCTAATATTGGAACACAGATTTCTTCTGTAACGCCCGGGTAGACCGTAGATTCAAATACCGCAATACTGCCTCTGGCAAGATTTCTTCCAAGAATGGCCGAGGCTTCCTTAACCGCAGAAAGGTCTGGCGTATGGTCATCATTCACAGGTGTCGGAACTGCTATAATGTGAAATCTGGCTTTTTTCAATTCTGTTTCATCTGTGGTAAAGCAGACGGATGCAGAGCGGAGTGCATCATTTCCTGCTTCTTTTGTCGGGTCAATGCCTGACTGATAAAGCGCTATTTTTTTCTCATTCAGGTCAAAGCCAATGACATCTGCTTTTTTTGCAAATGCTACAGCTATCGGCATTCCAACATAGCCAAGCCCGATTACAGAAAGTTTTTCTTTCCGCCGGACCAGATTTTCATATATCTGTATGCTCATATCCATAACTCCTTACATCCGTTTTCTTTCATCATGATACGGGTTTTCTGAGCAGGCTGTCCGATAAGAATTTCATAACCGGTTTTGGTGCAAAATGCATGGTCAGCTGCCCGGCTGCGACAAACAGCAAGTCTGGCAAAGAACAGTAACCCCTTTTGTAATTCATCTTCTGAACTTCTATATAACTCCTGCAGTATTCCCAGCTGCTCCTGCGCCTGTAATTATCCTTATCTGCGCGGACCAGAACCAGTGGCTCATTTATATTCAGCGCGTAGCATCCATGATGAAGCATGCGTGCAAACAGGTCCAGGTCCTGCTTTCTGCGCATTCTTCCATACCCGCCGCATCGCAGCACTTCTGCTTTGCGAAACATGACTGTTACATGATTAAACGGACTGCGGCGCTTCATAAACATGCATATATCTGCATATCCGCCGGGCACGGCACGCCGCAAACCGGCATTCTGCGGTTTCTCATAAAATTCATCAATGTCTGTACCCGCCAGAGATAACTGCGCATGAGACTGAAACAGTTTCAGCAGCTTTTCGCACCTTTCCGGCCTGGAAATGTCATCTGCATCCATTCTTGCAATCAGGTCATGCCTGCACTGTTTTAATCCCTCATCAAGAGCTCTGCCAAGACCCGCATTTCGTTTCAGCCTGTGCACGGTAAACAGCCCTGGATATTTTTCATCATATTTTTTTATGACATCTTCCAATTCGGATGAAACAGGCCCGTCCACTGTTATCACAAACTGGCTGCACGGTACCGTCTGCCCAAGCATGCTGTCAATGGCCTGCGTCAGGTACTGTGGATAGTCCTTCGCATAAACTGCCAGCAATACGCTGTATTTTTCCATATTTCTGTCATTTTTTCCTGTCTCGAAATCATTCTTTCGTTCCATATCCTTTTCTTCCATCTGCTTATTTTTTCTGCCAGATTCTCTGCTTCCTGTTTTTTTCTGCATGTAATGTGCTAAAGACTTCCTGCAGCTGCCCTATCCAATTTTATTTATTCCGCAGAAACACTGCCGCACCTGTTACAGCAATGCCGTTTTCTAAATAAAACCCCATTGCATCATCAATTATCCGGTACGTTGTCGTGCCTATCCTGCATATCATCAGTAAATTTCCAGCTTCTGATAAATCATCCCACACCGCAGTGTCCGCAAGGGCATTTTCAGAAACCTTCATCTCAATCCCCCATTTTACAAGCTGCCCTGCCATGCTTTCCAGGCACTCTTTTTCCTGCGGGCTGAATGCAAAATCAGATACTGCATACAGTTTATTTATTCCACGCTTTCTGCATGCAATCCTGATACGGTTCAGCACCCGGTTTATCCCACGTTCGCAGTCTTCGTGTCCCGCACGGGACAAGAAACCCGTCTTTTTCCTTTCGCTGCTTTGCGGCAGGATTCCGCCATAAACCGGAAATATATACCTTCTTCTCATATCTTCCATGCTTTTTAACGTATCGCTGAACAGATACCAGCATGCATAAATACCGCAGTAAAGAAAAATGCCTCCCGCCAGGCCCGCAATCAGATACCGGATGCCGCGGCCCGTGCCAGAACCGCTTCCGGCTTCCCCTGATTCTTCTTCCTGCACGTTTTCCAGTCCGGCAGCCTTGCGATACACTGCCAGCTGCTCCACATGAAAAGCATCTGTCATTGCCCTGAGGTTTGCCCTGTTTGATGACAGCTGGGCTTTTTTCTCATGCTGCTGTGACTGCAGCCCGCTGTCCGCCAATGTACTCTGGGTACTGCTGATAAGCGTGAGCCTGTGGCTTCCAGCCTTTTTTACAGCTTTCTTCGAATACCCATCCAGCACGTCCTGCAAAGCCGCTGTGATTTCTGTTAAAAACGCATCATCTGTTCCAGTTATCTCTATATAAAAAACAGATTCCAGCATCAAGTCACTATCTGCGGCAGCCTGATATGGATAACTGTATGTCTTTGTGTACGCTGAGAGAAGTTCAGCCAGATAGCTTTTATCCTTTTTCCAGCTGCCGGATTTTTTCAAAGCATCTGCTGCACCGCCATTTAATATAAAATTCATATAGCTCTCCGTAACTGCTGCCACTTCCTGCCTTTTTACATGGCTGATGCAGTAAACCATAACAGCCTTTTTCTTATGATAGGGGTCAAGGTTCATCAGAACCGAATGTTCCAGATACGTTTCCAGCCCCCTGATTTCTTTTTCCAGCAGAACAGCATCTGCAACAGCCTGTTCTTCTGCTTCCGTCAGTTCTATTCCTTCTGCCTGTGCCAAAGCAGCTGTTTCCTGTTCATTCATTTCCATGCTGTTTTTGTCTTTCAAAATCCCATACCCGCCCAGGATTACCGCAAATACTGCCGCACACGCTGCAATCTGCTTCCACTGCCCGCAGAGCCTTTTCAGCAAATCTGCCAGGTCTATTTCGATTTCGTCCGTCCTTTTCCAGGAATATTTTTCTTCCATCTTTTTCCCTTTCACCCCATGCATTGTCCCTGACTGGCTCTATATCTTTACATAAAACTGTCTTCCATGGCTGTGTGCCTGCAAGCACCTTATGCCCCGTTCATAATCTCCGCCACCGACTTCATAATTTTCACATACATCTCATAGCTGTCCATTTTCCCGCTTCCTGTTTCGCTTCCTTCTTTCCCGCCTGTCCTGCCCTTTGAGTTCCTGCATAGCTCATCCGGCATGCGCCCGGCTTCCTGTGCTTTCTGATTCTCCTGTTCCTTCTGAACCTTCGGTTTCCCGCCTTTCTGCTCCTTCCTTCTGCCTGGCAAATTCCACATATCCAGCACGGCTTCCGATGGTGCTGCAACACCCCAGAGCAGCTCGTCCGCTCCGGCATCCAGCGCCATGCAAATATTTGCAAACGTTTCCATGCTCATAATCCTGCTCCCACGCTCGATATGCCCCAGAAACGACATGCTGATGCCGCACTTTTCGGCAAGAGCACTCTGGGACCAGCCTTTTGCTTTCCGGACCTGGCGGATGCGCATGCCCATTTTTCCATAATCCAGTTCCCGCATAATTTTCCTCCTGACTTATTTCCGGCAGCTGCATTTTTCAGCTTCTGGAAATCATTCCATACTGCCTGTCTATTTCAAGCCCTTAAGTACGAAATTTGCAGTATTTAAACTATTCCTGTTTTGCATAACATTTTATAACAGAATGTTATGCATGAAATCCTGTCAAGAACCTGAAAAACCCTTGATTTATGCGGCTTTCAGAGCCAGGAGGCAAAATGGGGCGTTTCATTTCATGCATTTTTCCCTCCTTTCCCGCATCATATTTAAACTATATATTACATTGAAATAAAGTGGAAATTTTGTGAATTATGTCCAAAAATAACCCGGCCTGCCCCAATATCAGGAGCAAAAACTGGAAATATATACAATTTTTTCTTTGGGGTTGCAAAAATATAAGAATTGATATAAAATACTTAAAGACAACATTTTGTTATAAATTGTTATGCAAAAGAAGTATATATAGTTTTCCATATACAAAAAGCACTGGCAGAATGCCTGCCTTCCGGCGGCATTTTGCCAGTGCTTTTTCTGCTCAGTCAGATTACAGAGCACTGTTTATATTAAAGCATTCTGCTTCGGCTTATGCCAATGGGACATCCAGAATGATATCCGATAACTCAATGATTTTTTCAATAAAAATAGTATAGTTCGATTTTGAAGTTCTCTTATTTTTCTTGATAAGATATTCAGAGGGTTCCAAAAACCGCCCATTTCCCAGACATGTCCTGATATATTTTAACCTTGACTCTCCGCTCTCATGTGCAATATAATTCCTTAATGCCATCATCTGATTCATAATTGTTAAATTATCAGCCACATCAAAAATAATATTAAAAGGATTATCAACAAAAATATGTTTTGATAAAGATTCTATTTTCTTTATGTATTCTACATATTGTTTATCCCCTTTTAATACAGCCCTTAAATGCTCCTTATCCGTAAATGCTAATTTTCTTTGCGGACAGTATCCTTTATCACTTTTTATTCCAACACAATAATTCTCAAAAACATTCGATAAATAAACTTCAAATTTTACATATATTAAAAAAAACCAGCTTCATAAAGAATCGGCAAAGAGGGTTCCAGATTGTGATTGCATTTGTTGATATATTTTTTCAAATCATCATTTTCCATCATTTGCTCCTATTAAATAATCAGATAAATATTTTACTCTTTCAGTCCTTTCTATTTTGTTTGTTGTTCTCGTCCGATGATTTTTTTCAAATACACTAAACTCCATGAATAGTGGTGACTTTTCGTCTTCATTCATCACACAATCTTCAAAGTCATTTTCAAATTGAATAATGCGGTCAATCAATTCTGCCCTGTTACAATTTATCTGTGCGGCAGAAAACTTCCGCAATCGCTGGATATTTCCACACTTAATGCCATAAAACTGATGGGATAATGCCGCAAAAAGGGTATAAAAATACTGCTTGCTGGTAAAGCATTTGACATTTCCATTCAAATACTCATAAATGTACTTTATTTCTTTCATAACCTTATCAAATTTTAATTTAATCTCGTGGAATTCTTTAAATTCTTTATCATATTTTGAATATAATTTATCAATACTAGAAGGTGTATCAGAATCAATTCCGGAAATAAATACATTTAATAAAATAGAAATAAATTCCACATCTTCCATTCTTGAAAACTGTTTATCACTGAATATTTTGTTATCATAAAATATATCCCTGTATTCTGCTGCCGTATTATATGCAGCGACTTTAAACTCTCCCCAATACCTTGAATTTCTCAATTCCTGTTTATTGAGTACACAATTATTCGTATTAAGACGGGCAAACATATCATATATTACAGGATCTTCTTTTTCATTTATAACTTCTACAAAAATATCATAATCTAATATCTGTTCCTGCGTTTCTTCATCTAAATCTTCATAACGCATGCCGCCATACAGCTCATTGTGGGTTTTTGATATGGGAAATCTATTTTGAATATACTCTGTTATAGCCCTCAGCCTCTGCTGTCCATCAATAATTTCACGATATGTTTTTTTCGTAGTTACATCTATTTTCTGTCTCATAAAAACAGGCGGAATGGGCAGGCCGCGAATTATCGTATCCATAAGATAAGATTTTGCTTTTTCATTCCATACACTGTTCCGCTGATATTTCGGAGACAATTCTAACTCGCCATTCTCATACCATTGTAATATATCGTTAATCTGCACTATTTTGGGAGATTTCTTTTTCAGCATCGCAATCACTCCATTTACTTTCATATTTTACCTCCGGCACATCATTCCATTATCTAATAGTATGAACAATGTACTGAAAATAATTCATGAGCAATATTTATGCATCACTTCCTTGTCATCCTTACCTTTACTTCTTGTTTATGTAAATACTTCATATATTATAGCTTACTATTTTCTGCTGCCGAAATATTGCCGTGCTTTTATTATAGCAAATCTTCAAAGATTAGCAAGTCATTTTGGAAATGTTATGCAGCAACAGACATATCCTGCATGCTTTCGCTATTCTGTCATATCCGATATAGGTTTACCCTTTCACAGTTATGAGCAGTTCGGACTTCAGCCCTGTTTTATCTGCATAGTAATTGTTAAGAGCAGCAATGCATCAGCACCCGCAGATTTTTTTCTTGGACACCGCCCGCAGAATATGCTATAATGCTTTTAGCGCTTTAAATCACTACAGAAAGGAATTACATTTATGGAACATTATTACCAGCCAGAAATTGAATGCGCCTCCCAGGACCAGATACGTGCCTGGCAGGACGAACGACTGGCAAAAACCGTAAAGCATGTTTATGAAAATGTAGAATTTTACCGCAAAAAAATGCAGGAAAAAGGAATCACGCCGCAGGATATCCAGTCGGTGGACGATTTGCCAAAGCTTCCGTTTATCACAAAAGACGACCTGCGCGACGCTTATCCATACGGGCTTTTGGCAGCCCCGCTTTCCGGCTGTGTCAGAATCCAGTCCACAAGCGGTACAACCGGGCGGCGGGTCGTTGCATTTTATACACAGCATGACCTGGACTTATGGGAAGACTGCTGCGCAAGGGCTATTGCAGCGGCTGGCGGCACGAAAGACGATGTCGTGCATGTGAGCTATGGCTACGGCCTTTTTACCGGGGGCCCGGGTTTAAACGGCGGCTCGCACAAAATCGGCTCCCTGACGCTTCCGATGTCCTCTGGAAATACCGACCGCCAGATTCAGTTTATGTGTGACTTAGGCTCCACCATTTTATGCTGCACGCCGTCTTATGCGGCTTACCTGGCAGAATCTATCTGGGAGAAAGGCCTGCAGGATAAGATTCAGCTTAAGGCCGGGATTTTTGGAGCAGAAGCATGGACAGAGGAAATGCGCCGCGATATCGAACAAAAGCTGGGAATCCGTGCTTTTGACATTTACGGGCTGACTGAAATTTCCGGGCCTGGCGTTTCATTTGAATGCAGTGACCAGTCAGGCATGCATATTAATGAAGACCATTTTATTGCAGAAGTCATCCATCCGGAAACCGGGGAGGTTCTCCCGGACGGGGAAAAGGGCGAGCTTGTATTTACCAGTATTACGAAAGAAGCCTTTCCGCTGCTGCGCTACCGGACAAGGGATATCTGTATTCTGAGCCACAAAAAATGCTCCTGCGGGCGCACGCATGTCAAGATGACCAAGCCGCTTGGACGCAGTGACGATATGCTGATTGTAAAAGGCGTGAATGTCTTCCCGTCCCAGATTGAAACGGTTCTGTTAAATCAGGGATATCCGGCTAATTACCAGATTCTTGTTGGCCGCAAAAATAACAGTGATACGATTGAAGTCCAGGTAGAAATGACCCAGGAAATGTTCTCCGATAATGCGGGTATTGTCGCACAGCGTGAAAAGAAACTGGTCGATGCCTTAAAAGCAATGCTTGGCATTTATGTAAAAGTCAAGCTGGTCAATCCAAAGACCATTACCCGCAGCGAGGGAAAAGCCGTGCGCGTCATTGACCAGCGGAATTTATATCAGGGATAACAGGAGGTTATTATGACTGTAAAACAGATTTCTGTGTTTGTAGAAAATAAAGCCGGAAAGCTGGCAGAGCTGACCGAATACCTGCATGAAAACGACATTGACATGCGGGCTCTATCGATTGCGGAAGCCCAGGATTTCGGCATTGTGCGCATGATTGTGGATGATGCTTACAAGACCTCGTGCACGTTAAAGGAAGCCGGATATGTCGCTTCGATTACGCCGGTTCTGGCTGTGGAAATGCCGGATGAACCGGGCAGCCTGTTCCATATCTTAAAGCTGCTTGGCGACGGCGGCGTAAACCTGGAATACATGTATGCGTTTCTGACAAGAAAAGCCGATACGGCTTATATGGTGCTGCGCGTGGAAAATAACGAAAAGGCTATTGAGATTTTAAGCCGGAAAGGAATCCATACGATTTCACAGGAAGCGCTTGAGAATTTATAATTTACTTATTTAAATCTGAAAGGTACACCATAAATAAAAACGAACTTATATTTCCTTGGTTTCATAAGCGAAATATCCGTATGTGTTTCATCATCAGTTCCTTCATTTATGGTGTATCTGCTTGCAGATTCTGCATCCGGCACCATTCCTTTTCTCCAAACATCATTTTAAATTAAGAGCGCATGTCCTGAATCAGCTTGCCAGCAGCTGTTCCCAGATAATCACAGATTTTCCTTTCATCTTCGCAAAACAGCTTCGCCTGCTGCACTGCAAGGTCTATATGCGGCAGAAACCGTTCAAATGACAGACCCCTGCCTTTTTTATACCCTTGCGCATGTTTCGCCACCAGAATTTCCAAACATTTTTTATGTACCGAAGCATCTGGAAACCGCTCTTTTTTTCGATTTTTCTTATTTTCCAGCAAATCATCCTGCTTGTACTGGCTGATATCAGGAAAATGCATCAACAGCCACAACTCAAAATTCGGATTCGACATGACAATCCGGATATGGTTTTTCTGGCACAGCCTGAATATTTCATCCAGATACTGTTCCAAGTTTTTATAATCCCTGTCAAAAATAATACAGGCTGCATCTCTTTCTGAATCAAAATCATCCCATTTACAGTTCTTTTCCCACTCCTCTTGCAAAAGCGCATTGCCATCTTTATCTATCCGTCCCATTGCTGATAAACATGCATTTACAAGCTGCATTGGATGACTGTATGATTCCTGTCCTTCTTCCTTTGGAATAATTTCGATATGCACATCATTTTTTATATTCAATTCAGCCCTGTTATTTCGAACTCCCCAAAAATATGATTCTTCTGTCGGCCCTTCGCAAATACAGTAATATTTTCTTCTCAGCGGAACAGAACCAGACTGTGTAACTTTTTCAAAATCACTGCCTCCCCCAGACATACTCAAAATCCTTGAATACAGGCACTGCCCCATATCTTCCCGCCAGATAGTCTTTGGAAACCGATTTATCATAACGGATTTTAAATTTTTCCAGCGCATACAAAACAGTTGTATTGTCATGTTCTCTTTCTGCAAACCATATTTCATCCCTGCGCAGTATTTTCAAATCCATAAGGCTCGATTCATGTGTTGAAATAATCAACTGTATGGACTTATTCTCAGAAAACCTCAAAAACGTCTCTACAAATTTTACGGTCATCTGTGGATGCAGGCTGCGGTCCAGTTCGTCAATCAAAAAAACTTTTTCTTCATCATCGTTTAATATAACAGCAAGCAGTTCAATCATCCTTTTTGTTCCATCCGATTCTTCCCCAAACTCATACCTGCTTTCGTCCTGTCCATGCTGGAACATCAGCTTTGAAATTTTATCCAAACCTTTTCTGCCATATTCCAGAGCAAACAGCATCTTGTCAGTAATTAAAAATCCTAATATTTTATGCGGATTATCTGGCTCTGGCTTTTTCAAAAATTTTTCTGCATCCGATTCAGCTGAAAAATACTGCCTGAATACGTCTTCTTTTATCTCACGCATTTCATAACCGGTTATGCCCGTGTCCAGATAATCCAAAATCCGGGCCAGCCTGTCATCATCTCTGCCAAACAGCGTAAAGCTTGTCATCATCTTTGTATTTGGATGAACAATCATCAGTTTATGTTTAAACCAGTCATATATCTTTAAGAAAATTTCAAACTCCTTATCTTCTAAATTTCTTCTCCTTATTTCATAAAGCAGCAGGGAATTCTGAATGCGGTTTGCATCTTTTATAAAATAATCAAACTGCTGCCTGTTTTCACTGTTTTGAAATATGGCTTCATCAAAATAATATTCCTTATTTTCTGCAATTCTTTCATAAATGGTATGTTCTTTCTTACCCTCCATTTCATACAGCCATTCCGTCAGAATACGACTGCTGCTGAGGTTTACAGTAAAGCCATACGCAAAGCATCTTTGTCCGATTGTAAATTCATATTCAAACATCGTCGGCATATCCTGATTGCTTTTTCTGCTCCTGCAGTACTTTTCTTCATACTCCTTTCCTGACATTGTCCGAAGCAGAATCTGCTTTCCGGCATCAATGGCACTGATTAAATTTGTTTTTCCAGATGCATTTGCACCGTATACAGAGGAAAATTTCAGTACCTTGCGCTCTGCAAAATGAATCACCCGTTCTTTATGCTGCTCAGATGTTCCCGCATATAAATAAAATTCATCTGGAACAATATTTTGTTGTTCATCTGTTTTATATCCGAATGACATAAAATTGGATATGGAAAACCTCATCAGCATAATCGTTACCTCCGAAATAATCTCTGCATTACATATGATTTCACACTTTTAAACCATTATACACCTTTGTATCAAATAAACAAGAGATTTTTTCACCGCTGCATACCCTGCCAGCAGAAATATAGCCAAAATTTTCCTGCTGCAGATAATTCAAAAAAACACCATGCCATGATGCCACGCATCACGGCACAGTGTTTCATTTCATACGAAATTGATTTTTCTTTACATCGCCAGAAACCTTTACACATGGAAAACCATCGCGCCTATGACAGACTGGCCTTCCAGAAAACTCCTGTCTTCTTACTGCTCCAGCTTCCAGATTTCATCGTTATACTGCTGAATCGTCCGGTCTGCCGAGAAGAAGCCTGCCTTGCTGATATTGACAAGCATCATCTTTGCCCACGCCCTGCGGTCTTCGTATGCTGCCAGCGCGCGGTCTTTTGTTTCAACATAATCCTTAAAATCCGGGAATGTCATAAACCAGTCTTTGTTCAGCAGCTCATGATACAGGCGTTCGAGATTCTCTGCACAGCCTGCGGCTTTCATCTCGTCACTGACAATAAAATCTACAGCCTTTTTGATATCCTCATCTTCTTCGTAATAAGCTCTGGACACATAATCGGCACGCTTGTAGCGCTCAATTACCGTCTGGCTGGACTCGCCGAAGGTAAAGATATTATCTTCCCCTACCAGCTCTGCGATTTCCACATTTGCCCCGTCTTCGGTTCCAAGCGTCAGGGCACCGTTTAACATAAATTTCATGTTGCCTGTGCCGGAAGCTTCTTTGGAAGCAAGCGAAATCTGCTCCGAAATATCACAGGCCGGAATCAGCTTTTCGGCAAGCGTCACATTGTAATTTTCCACCATCACGACCTTCAGGTACGGGCTGACCTGCGGGTCGTTATTGATAATCTGCGACAGGCACAGAATCAGGTGAATAATGTCTTTTGCAATAATATACGCCGGAGCTGCCTTTGCACCGAAAAATACCGTAACCGGACGCACCGGTTTTTTGCCGGATTTAATCTCAAAATATTTGTGGATGACATACAGCGCATTCAGCTGCTGGCGCTTGTACTCATGCAGGCGCTTTACCTGGATGTCATATACCGACTGTGCGTCGATATCCAGATTCTGCGTCTGTTTCAGGTAATCGCGCAGAATGATTTTTCTCGCATCCTTAATCGCCAGAAGCTGGTCGAGCACTGCATCGTCATTGACAAAAGCTGCCAGCTTTTCCAGTTCCATGGCATTCTTTTTAAAGCCCGGCCCAATCAGCTTTTCGATAAATCCGGCCAGCTGCGGGTTGCAGTATAACAGCCAGCGGCGGAACGTAATGCCGTTCGTCTTATTGTTAAATTTCTCCGGATAGAGACGGTAAAAATGATTCAGCTCGGTTTCTTTTAAAATCTCGGTATGAAGTGCTGCCACGCCGTTGACGCTGATGCCGTAATGGATATCAATATGCGCCATGCACACGCAGTTATCGCCATTGATTACGGACACAGCCGGGTCATGGTATTTCTGGTTTACCCGGTTATTCAGCTCATAAATAACCGGCACCAGATGCGGCACTGCCTGCTGCAGGAAATGCATCGGCCATTTTTCCAGCGCTTCTGCAAGTATCGTATGATTTGTATAAGCGCAGGTTTTGGAAACCACGCCAATTGCTTCATCCATCGTAAGGCCGCGCTCCATTAACAGGCGGATAAGCTCCGGGATAACCATGGTAGGATGCGTGTCATTAATCTGGATAACCGCATAATCTGCCAAATCACGCATATTCGAGCCCTTTGCCGCACATTCATCCAGAATCAGCCTTGCTGCATTGGACACCATAAAATACTGCTGGTAAACGCGAAGCAGGCGGCCGTTCTCGTCGCTGTCATCCGGATACAGAAACAGTGTCAGGTTTTTCGCAAACTGCGTTTTGTCAAAATCAATCCCATTTTCCACCAGGGATTCATCTACGGATTCCACATCAAATAAATGCAGCTTTGTCGTGCGGTTTTCATAGCCCGCCACATCAATATCATACATCCGTGACTGCACGGTAAATCCGCCAAAATGGATTTTGTAGGTCTTATCGGTTTTTGTGAGCCAGGAATGCTCTGTCATCCATGGATTTGGCATTTCTTTTTGCAGGTTATTTTCAAATACCTGGCGGAACAGCCCGAAATGGTAATTCAATCCGATGCCGTCGCCATTCAGTCCAAGCGTTGCAATGGAATCCAGAAAGCAGGCTGCCAGCCTTCCAAGCCCGCCGTTTCCAAGAGACGGCTCCAGTTCCAGTTCTTCGATTTCAGCCATGGATTTCCCGCATTTTTCCAGTTCGTCCTTTACCTCGTCATACAGCCCGAGATTAATCAGGTTGTTGGACAAAAGCTTTCCAATCAGGAATTCCGCTGAAATATAATACAGCTTCTTTTTCCCCTGCGTGCTTTCTTTTTCCCTTGCCTTTTCCTTCACATATTCCAAAAGGGCTGTAAAAATTTCTTCGTTTGTGCACTCACTCATAAAACGCCCGAAACGGGACTTTACATACTCGTTTACTGTCATTTTATTTCCTCCCAAAATTTTTAATTTATATGATAACTCCTATGGCTTTTCGTTTTTTTTTAAAATTTCTGCATGTATTATATGTTAAAATATGGGCATTATGCTTGCAGTATTCTATGAAAATATGGTACAATCCTATCAAAATATACACATGCACGCCCGAAAATACACAGGCTGCCAAAAAACAGCCCCTGCCCTGTCCAGGCTGTCAAGGAGACTTATCCATGAATCTGCATACCCGCGAAGCTTATCACGAAAAGAAAACCCATTTCGATGCTGCCTTCCCATACAACACGTATCTGTGCTGCATCCCGCAGGATTTTTTGTCGGTCCCGCTGCACTGGCATGAAGAAATGGAGATTATTTATATCAAAAAAGGCCGGGGATATGTGTCGGTTGACCTGTCTTCGTTCGAAGTACGCGAACGGCATATTGTGTTTATTATTCCAGGCCAGATTCACGGCATCTCACAGTATGGAAATGTCCGTCTGGAATACGAAACCATCCTGTTCGACCTTGGCATGCTCGAATCCAAAAACCTGGATATCTGCACAGCCAGCTTTTTCATGCCGCTGCAGCAGTCGCGCATCACAGGACAGCATATTTACACGCCGCAGAACCCTGCATATCAAAAAATCGCAGGCTGGATTGACCAGGCGGATGAAATCTGCAAAACGTTTCCCTGCGGCTATCAGCTGGCCATCAAAGGCTGCCTGTTTTCGCTTTTTTATGAGCTGCTGCCGGACTGGAACCATTCTGCCGCACAGGTAAAAATACCGCCCTCTTTTGAGAAGCTGAAAAAAATAATCCGGTATGTGGAAAGCCATTACCAGGAACGCATCACGATTCAGGATGCGGCGTCCTACTGCGACTACAGCCCGTCGCATTTTATGAAATATTTCAAGCGTGCCATGGGAATGTCTTTTATCGAATACCTGAACGGCTTCCGTCTGGAAAAGGCATGCCAGCTGCTGCTTGCGTCGGACTCCACGGTTCTGGAAATATCACAGGAAGCCGGATTTGACAACCTGTCCTATTTTAACCGCTGTTTTAAAAAGAAATTTGCCCAGACTCCCAGTGCTTACCGCAGCATGCAGCTGCACCTGCGCCAGGTACCGGGCTGAATCTGCGTACTTTTCAAAAAGGAGAATTTCATGAGCATTCAGAATATATTATTTGACTTCTACGGCACGCTTGCCGGCATCCATACAGACGAATCCAGAAAGGAACTCTGGCGCTGCCTTTCCGTCTGGTACCAGTCACACGGCGCCGCTTACACGCCCCTGCAGCTGCGCAGGGATTACAGGCAGTCTGTGCAGGAAGAAAAAAAGCTGGCAGCTGCAAGGCATCCGCAGTACACAGCACTGGACATCCGCATCGAATCGGTATTTGAGCGGCTGTATGCAGGCCGGGACGTCCATGTTTCCAGCGATGTCATCGCTGAAACAGCCCTTTTTTTCCGCACGCTGTCCCGTGCCCATATCAGGCTCTATCCGGGCGTGCGCACCATGCTTGCAAGGCTGCACAAAGAAGGCAGGCGCTGCTATCTGCTGACCAATGCCCAGGCTGCATTGGATGCGTTCGGGCTGGATAAAAAAGACACCATTATGGCAGGAAATGACCCGCGCACAGACATCGCGGGAGCGAATGCTTTTGGAATAGACTCTGTGTATATTCATTCTGACCTTTCGCCGGAATGGACAGGAACGGCGGGGAGTACTTATACGGTTCTGGACGGGGATATCGGGAAGCTGGAAAAACTGCTGTTAAAGCTGTGACACCCGCTGACATGCCATGGCACAGCACCATCCTCAAAACAGGTACTGCGCCATCACATAATTACTGACATCCACTCCAAAATCCGTCAGGCAGTAACCGCTGCCTGTTTTTTGCAGCAGCTTTTCCCGCATCTGCGCTTCCAGCACGTTTCCGTACACATCTTCCAGTGTCCTGTGGAACTGCTTTTGGAATGCATCCGCTGACACGCCGCGCATCATGCGCAGCCCGAGAAACAGAAACTCCTCCATCTGCGCCTTTTCATCCAGCCGGTTTTTCCCACGCACCGCTGTTCCAGGTGCCTTTGAAAAGTCTGCTTCCAGGTATTCCTTTAAATCCGGCGTATTCGAAAAACGTACATTTTCTATCAGGGACGCGGCTCCAAGACCGATGCCGAGATAATTTTCCCTCGTCCAGTAAGCGGTATTATGCCTGCATGCAAACCCTTCCCTGGCATAGTTGGAAATCTCGTAGCGCTGATAGCCCGCGCCTTCAAGCAGCTCCTTTGTCCTTACATACATCCGGCGTTCTTCTTCTTCCGAAGGCAGAAGCTGCTGCTCCTTTCCCTGGTCCCGCAGCCCTGCTGCGTCCGCGTAGCGGCTGTAAAAAGGCGTCCCTTCCTCGATAATCAGGCTGTATGCCGAAATATGCTCCGGGCGCAGCGCCAGCACCTTTTCCACGGTCTTTTCATATGTGCCCGGGGTCTGTCCCGGCAGCGCCGACATAATATCCACATTCAGGTTCCCAAATCCCATCCGCCGCGCCAGCTCAAAATTTGCCGCAAACTGCCCGAAATCATGAATCCGCCCAAGCAGGCGCAGTTCTGTTTCATCTGCTGACTGCAGGCCGAAGCTCAGCCTGTTTATGCCGGATTCACGGTAAGCAGACAGCTTTCTTTCATCCACGGTGCCCGGATTGCACTCCGCCGTCACTTCCGCACCGGGCAGGACGTGAAAACACGCAGACAGCTCCCCAAACAGGAAGCGCATCTGCGCAGCAGAAAGAACGGACGGCGTCCCGCCGCCCGCAAAAATAGTTGTTACCGGATAATCCGCATATTCCCCGGCCAGCATATGGATTTCCCGGCCCATCTGCTCCACATATGCCTGGCGGACATGCTCCGGTGCCGGTGCAGAAAGAAAGTCGCAATACTGGCATTTGCGGGCACAGAACGGAATATGCAGGTACAGTCCCATTGTTTTCATAAAAATATCAGTCCTCGTCCAGCTTCAGCACGCTCATAAACGCTTCCTGCGGGATTTCCACGCTGCCAATCTGGCGCATGCGCTTCTTGCCTTCCTTCTGTTTTTCCAGAAGCTTTTTCTTACGCGTTATATCCCCGCCATAGCATTTTGCCAGCACGTCCTTGCGCATGGCACGCACGGTTTCCCTTGCGATAACCCTGCTGCCGACAGCTGCCTGGATTGGAATTTCGAATAAATGGCGCGGAATTTCCTCTTTCAGCCGCTCGCACATTCTGCGTCCGCGCTCGTAAGCCGTACCGGAAAAGACGATAAAGGAAAGCGCGTCTACTTCTTCTTTATTAATCAGAATATCCAGCTTGACAAGGTCGGATTTCTGATAGCCCTTCAATTCATAGTCAAACGACGCATACCCGCGCGAACGCGATTTTAACGCATCAAAAAAGTCGTAAATAATCTCATTTAATGGAATGGTATATTTCAGCCGCGCCCTTGTTTCTTCCAGATATTCCATGCTGATATAAATGCCCCTGCGCTGCTGGCACAAATCCATAATCGGCCCGATATATTCACTGGAAACCATGATTTCGGCATCCACGACCGGTTCTTCCATATAGTCGATTTCCGCCGGCTCCGGCAGGTTGGACGGATTGGTCAGCTCTATCATCTCACCATCCGTTTTGTGCACCCGGTAGATAACGCCAGGCGCTGTCGTTACCAGATCCAGGTTAAATTCGCGCTCTAACCGCTCCTGAATGATTTCCAGATGCAGCAGTCCGAGAAAGCCGCAGCGGAAGCCAAAGCCCAAAGCAGCCGAAGTCTCTGCCTCATACTGCAGCGCCGCGTCATTTAACTGGAGCTTTTCCAGCGCATCGCGCAAATCCGGGTATTTCTGGCTGTCCGCCGGATAAAGGCCGCAGTATACCATCGGGTTTACCTTTTTGTAGCCCGGCAGCGGCTCGTCACACGGGCGTCCCGCTTCGGTCACCGTATCGCCGACACGCGTATCTTTGACATTTTTCAGGCTAGCTGTAAAATACCCGACCATTCCGGCGCTTAATTCCTCACACGGAATAAACTGCCCGGCCCCGAAATAGCCTGCTTCCACGACTTCTGCGGTGGCACCCGTTGCCATCATCTTTATTTTTGTCCCTGCTTTGATTATCCCTTCCCGGACACGGCAGAACACAATAACCCCCTTATAGGAGTCATATTTCGAATCAAAAATCAGTGCCTTTAACGGTGCATCCGGGTCGCCGGACGGTGCGGGTATTTTCTGCACAATGGCTTCTAATACCTGTTCCACATTAATACCGGTCTTTGCAGAAATCAGCGGTGCATCCGATGCATCCAGCCCGATAATATCCTCAATTTCTTCTTTGACACGCTCCGGCTCTGCGCTTGGCAGGTCGATTTTATTAATAACCGGAAATACTTCCAGGTCATGGTCTAAGGCCAGGTACACATTTGCCAGTGTCTGGGCTTCAATTCCCTGGGCAGCATCCACAACCAGAATGGCCCCGTCACAGGCTGCCAGGCTTCTGGACACCTCATATGTGAAATCCACATGCCCGGGCGTGTCAATCAGATTAAAAATATATTCCTGCCCGTCCAAAGCCTGATAAATAATGCGGACAGCCTGGGATTTAATCGTAATGCCCCGTTCCCGTTCCAAATCCATATTGTCAAGCACCTGCGCCTGCATTTCGCGTTCCGTCAAAAGCCCGGTCTTTTCAATGATGCGGTCCGCCAGTGTGGATTTCCCGTGGTCGATATGGGCTACAATACAAAAATTCCTGATTCTGTTCTGGTCAGCTGACATAAATTCCTCCGTTAGTCTCTTTTCCTTTTCCTGATTTTCACATTGCTTCCTATTATACCCTGAAACCCTGGCGAAATCAATCTGCATTTCACAAAAAACATCGTGATTTAAGATGCAATCATTAATTTTCTTTCTGCGATTCCACAAGCTTTACATTAATTGCCCTCTCCTGGCTGCCATTACGAATAATCTTATAACTGACCCTTTTTCCTGCATATGACTGGTTCATGTCAGGATTATCGAATTCATGGAAAAAAATATTATCAGGTGCATGTTCGATAAATCCGTATAGCGTATTTCTCTTATCAAGATTTACATTCATCACATTTCCAGTGTACAGTCTGTCCTCATTTTTCTCATTCGAAATCCCATGAATTTCCTTCATTAAAAACCTGCGAAACTCAGCACTGTCTTTCATGCCATATTGATATTTCGGCCCTTTTAAATCAATCCACTTATCAGCTATATTTTCAAATTTTTCACAGGCTTCTTCTGCCATCTGCATAAGTTTCCCGCCTTCCAGCGACTTGTGCAGCTGTTCACAATATTTGTCAATATCATCAGATGCCAGTTCCGGTGAAGGCCCGCACTTCATTTCCTTGACTAATAACATAATATGCATTTTAAAACGATGCAGTCTTTTGGGAAGCTTTCCTTCCCTGAAAAGCCTGTCTATATTCAGGTACAGCAGGGCAGACAAATAATATGGCTGATAAGAATGCACATCAACAAATAAACTATCTTTATATTCTTTCAGTAATTTGTATTCATGTCTGTGGCTATTCTCCACATGATTCAAAAATAACGCAGCCATGCTTTGAATTAAACCTCGAAAGCTGATTATCTGCTGTGGCTTTATTTGAAAATTATTTACATATTGTCTGGCACGTCTTTCATAATATATTTTCTGATAGCCGTGCACCTCATTTATTTCAAAGTATTTTTCAAGATTTTTATGAAACTCTCTGATTGTCTCAAATGCCTGCTCATAAACAATATTTTGCCGGTTGGCCCCTTTTACAATTCCCTGCGTCACTGCTTCCAGGTCAGAACCCACAATTTTTGTAATAATTTGGACACCATTGAGATTCACTCCGTTTCGATATGCCCGATACACCATATTGCAGGTCTGGCATCCGTTTACAATCTGGGGACTATCTAATACATACTTTCCATTCTTAGCTGCAATATTTTTGCACACTATCGTAATCCCATTATTAAACAGTACGAAACGTTCCGGAAATTTTTCCAATGTAGACATAATCTCCTGATTGACAGACGAATCTCCTTGAAAATCCCTCACGTTGTCATCAAACATATTTCTTCGCAGCAATCCATCCGAAGTCACTGTCAGCTTTATCAACTCCTGGGCTGACATGCATGTAATGTATGCATTACCGTATTTTTCCTCGCCGCCAGGTATTAATGACGCACTTTTTAGCTCCAGCTCTGCCTGATAATTATTTTCATTCGAATGGATGATACCTTGCAGACGCTTCTCATTAATTCTGATGCTGGCTATATCTGAAAACCAATGATAAAAAATATCCTTGAAGTTTATTTTATCCGTGTTTCCATTATTGCTATAAATTACTACCTTCAGTACAGGATTATCCTTCCATCGCAAAACAATTTTTCTGGACATTGCATAAGAGAGAATCTGAATCCAATCCTCTCTCCTTTCTTCTGCATCCAGACTGGCAAAAAGCTTTTCAAGCTGCTGCATAAGGGCTTCCTCATCACCGAAACCCAGAAAATATAATTCCAGCTGTCCCTTCTGGTCTCTTTGCAGAATATCATCTATATCCTTCGGATTGCTAAGTATCTGGTCATTAAGCAGAAAAAGAGCACCCCGTATTTCTGAAAACTCTGGCGAATCAACACAGATTTGATCCAGTAAATCAGCATCTGTATCAAAGCGTCCCGGCTGAAACTGCGAAAAAAAATGGTAATTGACAAACCTATTCCAATTTGTATCTTTCGAATTACCCAGCAGCTTAAAATCTTCTATAAACTGGTCAAATTTCGCATCCAATAAATTCTGCATTATAAAGCCCCCTCTCATACGGGAAATTTCATTTTATAAACCTGATTTTCTGCCTGCAGCAGCCTGATATTGATTTTATATGTATCGAGTCCACCCTCTGCCTGAAAAGTCCTCTCCAAAATTGCACGAGCTGCCCGAAGCGCTGCTCTGTCTTTTGCAATTCCTAATCCTTTTTTCCGCTTTGCCAGTGTCATTGCCTGCCTGTCATGTTCAAATTCATCACATCGTTTCTGGCAATCATTTCTAAGACGTTTCATCCTTTCTTCATCATAACTTCTAGTAATAACTCCTAAATCCGGAATTACTGAATACCCGGATATGCAGTCTAAAATATTGTGCTTCAAATACCCGAAACCTGCATTCCACTGATTATAGAGGCTGATTATCGTTTTTTCTCCTGCCAGTGTGTCCTTAATATCATATAAATGCCACCTGACAGACTTTTTCGCATGATTCAGTACTGCAGCTGTAATATCAATAACCTTTGCCCCTGTTTTTGCCACATCCATAGGCCGGTATTCTTTTGCAAAATATCCAATGTCATCATTCTGAATGCAATATTCCAAAACAACCTGATCCAGGCTGTTATCTCTTTGCTTTTCTTCTACCACAATTTTACGGGAACTGTGAATCTGATATAACCTTCTCGGTTCTGGTACCATTGACTCTCTTAATTTTCCAGCCTTTATCGTCATTATCTACCTCGTAATCCTATCCGCCTCATCATATAATTTGTTCAGGTTTTGTCCAAAAAGCTGAAAATCATATCCCATCAGCGGATGACTCATAAATTCCAATTCCTCAACAGCTGTATTCCCCTGCTTCCCATTTTGAAATTCATATACACTTGCTTTCATATCAGGCCGCAGCAAGTCAGCTTTCATTAATTCCAGCTCCGACAGCATTTTATAATCAGCCCGGCCCCAGTTTAATCTAGACAGCATAAACAAATTATTTAACCGGCTTGCCATTGTATCACTGTGCGAACTAATGATGATATGCATTCCAGCATTTACCATTCGTATCAGCCACCGGGCCATTTCCCCCTGCAGCAAAGGATGGAGGCTGTTCTCTGCTTCATCACAGTAAAGCCAGTCTATCTTCTGTACAGCACTTAGTGCTTTTATAAAGGGTGCCAATTCGTGAATCATGGAAGATGCCAGATACAGCGGAATCATCCTGTCACCCTGCCTGTCTGCATAAAATGTTTCGTCACCTTCTTGTACTACTTTCCCTTGCAGAAGATGTTCTTCGCCAAACTCCAATAAACTTCTCCTTGAATCCAGCAATTGTTCAGTCCCAGCATACAACTGAAGAAAACGCAAGAAATCCTTCACCGGCATCACTAAATTTCCTGCTGCTTCAACAGCAAAATAATGCTTATATAACAGCTGCAATCCTGAACGTGATGCCGGCAGAAAAAGCTGTCCCAGGCCCGCAACCGTTTTTCCAGATAAAATAATCCTCCAGACAGCTTTTAAAGTTTCTTCTACTGCATTATCCCGGCAGCTACACCCAGAAATCCTGTGTTCAAAAGAGTTTTTGTTTTCTCCATTTTCATACTGACGGATATCAATACTTGCTTCAGCTGTTTCTTCTTCCATGCTGCCATTCTGGCATTCCGTAATACTGCTCACAAAGTACTCAGATTCAGCACTCTCCAATATTATTTTTATTTCTTCAGCTGAAACTGCAGCTCCAAAAATATCTTTCATCATACGCAGCCTGTTTTCAGCCAGATATTCGTTCATCCTTTGTTCCAGCTCCCAAAACCATTCCTGATCACAGCGGATTAAATACTGGCCATCCATCTCGGACTGTTTTGCCCCAGAAAGTGGAACAGGCATATTTTCCAGTTGTTTTCGTATTCCATATATCAGCTGCATGACCATAGTCTTCCCGCTATTATTATTTCCCACAAAAACAACAAAATTATTTAATGATATATCCGCTGATTCAATCCTTCCAAAATTTCTTATTATGAAATGCAATATCATGATAATACCCCTCTTTTTCTTCTAATATACAGATACCTCATCCCGGTATATCATTTTACAGTTCCTGCTGATACGGGAATTTTTCAGCCAGAGTCCTGCTTTACAGGCATATGGTTCTCCGACCAGGTTCTTAATCATGCCGCAGCCGGTACAGCAGATTCTCCCTTTTATCCATTACATAAAATATCAGGCACGGCACGCACACGGCCAGCACGGCCCCTGCAGCACCATACGCGGCATACAGCCCCATGTGCTGCTCATACTGAAAAAATTCCATTTCGCGGCCAAGCGCCTGCACTGCAAAATAGCCAAGCGGCACGCCCGCTGCAATGCTCCCTGTCCAGGAAAGCAGCATATAGCAGCACCCTTCCGTGGCAAGCATCCTGTATACCTGGCCGTGAAGCATGCCCATTCCCTGCATCACGGCTATTTCACGCCGGCGGTTATAAATGCTGCTGTAAATCACGTTTACAAAATTCATCAGCCCGATGGTGCCCAGTATCGTGCTGACCGAAATGCCAAGCGCTGCGATTCCGCCTGCAAATCCCTCAAACTGGCCGCGGAAGGTGGTCCTGGATTCGTATAAGAACCGGCCATCTGCCTGTTTTAAGGCAGCCATGCTTTTTTCCCACTGCTGCTCGTAATCCTCTTTCACATCATATGCATACACATAATAATCCCCGGACTGCGTCTGGCGCATCCACTCGTCTGCCGGAAGATACAGCTCCACATTCATGGAATAGCGGAAACGCACGGATAAATCATGCGGCATATTGCCAACAGCCAGGACCGTATATTCTGCACTGCCATGTTCAAACGGCAGCGTCACTTTGTCTCCCGGCTCAAAGCAGCTTTCTTTTCCGCCGCTTTGCACAAATCCGCCCGCAATCACATACCTGCCGGTCGAAAATGCTTCCCAGTCCAGGCTGTCCGCACCGTCCATGCCCTTTAACACCTCGATTTTGCGGTAAATATACGCATCCAGCCCATAGACAGGTGTCCAATGCATCGTTCCGTCCTGATAGGTGTCCGATTCCCCGGCAAGCTCCCGGTATTTATCGTAAGCTTTTCCGGAAAGCGGCACATCCATCCATGCAACACATGCCCCGCCGGATGCTTCCAGGCCATCCTGGCGGGCAAGCCGGCTTATCCTGGCGCTGTCAAGCACTGCGGGTTCATGGCCGCCCTGTGCCTGGTTAAAATACGAACGGTCTGCGATAATAAAATCACTGGTTATCATATCCTTTAAAAACACTTCCAGATTCATTCCTTTGGAAATGGTATAAAACAGGGCGGACAGCATGACGCACATCACAAGCGAGCCGCATATCATCAGGCTTTTCCTGCGGTCGCGCATCATATGTTTCCATGCCATGACATGCATCCTGCAGCCGTTTTTTGATTTTGACGCCTTTGTGCGGCCTGCTCCTGCCCGGACAAACCGCCGCGCCAGCACTGGCTCCATTCCCGCCGCAATCCGGGCCGGCCTGCGGCTGCTGATGCGCACGGTTATATAAGAAAACAGTGCAGAAAACAGGAAAATCAGCGGATGCGGCACGGCCTTTACAGACAGGAAGCCAAAAGAGGCCATGATTTTTGGCAGAAACACCATGGCCAGTCCGACTCCCGGCAGGAATCCAAGCGGAATGGCTATCGCGCACAGCATATTTGTCTTTGCATGCACAATCCCAAGGATTTCCGTTTTCAGAAATCCCATCACTGCCAGCGAGCCGTAAAACCGCGTGTCCTGCATCACTGAGATATTGTATATATTATAAATAATGAAATAACCGCACAGCATAATCACCGCAAGCACGCCTGCCAGGGCCGCTGCCACGCCTGTGTCCATGCCTGCGCTGTCCGCAAAGGCCGGATTGAGCATCCAGTCATTTTCCTGTGCGCCAATTTGCTCCATCAGCTGTTCCATGCTGCGCTGCAGGCGGGCATCGCTTTGAAACATAACCTCTGCAACCCGCACGCCCAGCATCGAATCGCGGTTTTCATCACCGGATGCCTCTGCCAGCTCCCTGCGGCAGAATTCCTGCGAGACAAACATAACCTCTGCGGAGGAAGGTTTTTGTTCATATGCGCCGCATATTGTAAAATCTGCCTCTTTTAATATGCCATTGACCATATAGCTCAGGCGGATTGTTTCTCTGCCCTTTGGCGCTATCCCCCAGCTTTCCAAAAGCTGCGTGGAAACTACGGCTTCCATTCCGCCTGCCGGCATATGCCCCCAGACAGGCTCATAAAACATCCACGAAGCCAGTTTGTCTTCGCAGTACTGCATTTCAATGACTTCGTCCGCAGCATCATCCTTCAAAAACCCGAGATGCTGGTAACAGCTGGCATCCGAAACCCGGCTGTCCTGTGCCATTGCCCGTATCTGTTCTTCTGAAACGCCGATAACCGCTCCGTGTGCCGTCCACGCGGCATTTTCCATCTGTGCCTGGCGGATGCTGCTTTGAAAATAAAAAACCGATGCAAATACCGTCGTAAACAGCACCGTTGTCAGCATCACTGCCGCAATCACGCATGCACTCTGAAATTTATGTTCCAAAAGGCTTCCTGCCGCAATTTTCCTGCAAACAGGCAGCATTTCACTTTTTTCACGCTTACCCATTCCTGATTCCCCCATTCCGCAGTCAGGATGCCGCCACGCGTCCGTCCCTGATTTGGATGACCCGGTCACACAGCCGTGCAATCTGCATATTATGCGTAACCATAATTGTCGTGCGGTTCATTTTGCGGCACAGCGCCTGCATCAGGCGCACGACCATGGCTGTATTGCGGCTGTCCAGGTTTCCGGTCGGTTCATCGGCCAGAATCAGCGCCGGATTATGGATAAGCGCCCGGATAACAGCGACACGCTGCTGCTCCCCGCCGGACAGCTGGCTTGGAAGCGCATACTTTTTATCCAGAAGGCGCAGTTTTTCGAGCATAAAATCGATTTTCTTTTCTTCTATCTTTTTCTTTCCAAGCTGCAGGGGCAGCACAATATTTTCATACACATTCAGCACCTGAATCAGGTTGAAATCCTGGTAAATAAATCCAAGGCTGTTCCTGCGGTACAGCGTCCGCTGGTGCTGGCTCATATTCGAAATAACCTGCCTGCCGATTATAATGCGTCCGCTGTCCGGCGTGTCCAGCGCGCCTAACAGATTCATCAGCGTCGTTTTCCCGCTTCCGGAATCACCGGTTACGGCAAGCAGCTCCCCGGCCTGTACGGTAAAGCTGACATGGTTTAATACCGGGACCGGCACTTCACCGTTTTGATACGTTTTCGACACATCCTCGACATAAATCGCTGTTTCTTTTTCCATAAAATCTCCTTCCTGCAGCAGCCGTCCCGTACCGCCGGAAGGCATGCTGCCATTCCTATTTCTTCCTGATTTTATTTTATTACCAGTTTTTGCGATTGTCAAGGCAGCCTCTCAGGCCCTTGTACTGCATTCCTTATGCCCAGCCAGAGCAGCACTGCTCCCAGCAGGGCATATGCCGCCCTTGCTGCCAGCCACTCCGGCTGCATGAAAAATCCCGGCTCCCCGTCCGGCCCCGGTGCCAGCGTCTGTGGAAAGGCCTGAAAATAGCCTGTGCCAAACAGTTCCCACACATGGCCTGTTTCAGACAGCCAGGCTGCGGCCAGAAGCCCCGCGAGCAAAAATGCCAGTCCCTGGTGCAGCCTGGCAAGCAGATGCCCGGCACCAGCTGCCGCAAGAAAACACGGCAGCAGTATAAACAGCGCTGGCAGAAAAAAGCCCAGATACTGGTAATATCCAAAAAAACGGCTGTAAAAAAACAGGGCCATGGCCGCATCCGCTGCATACAGCAGCATAAAGCATATACACAGCACCGTGCTGCGCACAAGCAGATGCTGCGCCGCAGAAACCGGTGCTGCGGATATCAGTACTTCTGCCTGCTTTTGCTTTTTCCCATAATAGCCCGATAAAAGCAGCAGCATGGCTATGACCACAGCCGGCATCATCTTTGCCGTATAAGCACAATAGCTCCATATGGAAAACGGTGCCGTATAAGCCGTTCCCCTGATAATATCCGTAACCAGCACATACCATGCATACACCCCGTTTACAGCAAGCATCGCCAGAAACAGCCAGCTGCATAAAACCCTGCGCAGCTCATAATACAATACTTTCCTCATGTCCAGCCTCTCCTATTCTATTTCAAAATCCGCCTCATCCAGCACAAGCTCCCCTGCGTCCAGCCCGCAGTATTCCAGAAAGTCCTGATACGAAAACCCGCTGCCACGGAACGCTTCCCGGTCTGCATACATGTTCCGCAAAATCCGGTCCATCTTTTCTTCACCGCCGGCAAGCTTTTCCGCTTTCAGAATCATCAGCGGCATGCGCTGATACTGATTTGTGCCTTCGTTCGCATATATCAGCTCTGTCCGGTATTTTTCCGGAAGCTTTTCCAGATATTCGGGATGGCGGTTGTAAAAATCCCGCTCCTGTACCTGCACGGCTTTCTTCCATACATCGGTATAATACTGTTTTGCATACAGGCTGCCGTATTTTTCCTTTACCAGCCGGTATGTGGAATAAACAGCCAGCCCCTCCTGCGACCAGAACGGTGCCGCCTCGTCGTACCTGCACTCCAGGCCAAAGCCGCCCCACCACTGATGTATCATCTCATGTATAAATACTTCCGTGGCACTCGCGCCCCTTGCAGGGTCTGCAAGCGTTTCCGGAGACAGCACCGTCTCAAACCATTCCAGATATCCCGGCCTTGCCTGGCCGCCCATCAGCATGGCTGATACCTGCTGGAGCGTCATCGTCTTATCTTCCGCAAGCCAGAGCCTGCCATAATGCTCTGTGCAGTACTCAAACACATCCGCCACCGACTGCCTGGCATTGTACTGTTCCACGGGCTGTGCATACGTTTCTCCGTAAACAAACTGGATATCCGTTCCGGCTGCGGTAAATGAATCCATCCGGTATCTGCCGGCCACCAGATTGTAAACCATCGCCTCTTGCATCTGGCATTTCCACGTTTTCCTGCCGTTTTCTGCCTGTGCATACTCTTTCACCAGACTGTCATTCAGATAAAGGGTTAAGTCCTCCGGAATCGTAATTTCTGCGAACGCGCCGTCTTCACATGTAATATTTGATACCGGCACTGTGGAGCTCATGCCCAGGTTCATGCTGTCCCAGTCTGCAAACGAGCTTATTACATAAGCTGCATGCGTCTTTCTCTGCTGCGGAAAGCCGCCAAATTCCACTTTCAGCGTTCCGGCCCTGTTTTGCGGGATTGTAAAATAAACCGAACGCAGGCCGTTTGTATCATCATCCACGATACGGAATGCGGCGTCCTGTCCGCCATACGTCAGGCTTTTGACCCGGTAGCCTGGATTTAACAGCATCCGGTCTTCTCCGGTATAAGGATTTTCGATGTCATATTCCGCCCGGCCGGACAGGCAGCCGGTAACCGGGTCGGCATCCAGGTAATAGCGGATTGCGCTGGCTTTTGTAACCGGCGAATCGATGATAATATTCTGGTTCATCCCTGCACTTTGGTCAATAAACGGCTGATACACCCAGAGCCCCGCACCTGCAGCCGCAAAAAAGACGGCCAGCACAGGCAGGCATATCCTGCGCATGCCCCGCAGAAACGAGGCCGCTATCTTTTTTTCATATTTACGGACACATATCATCGCAAAAAACCACAGCCCCAAAGCCAGGCAGAGCCACAAAAGCCTTGTATAGCACCCCATGCGCAGAAACCACCAGCTGGAAAATCCGTCCGAATACACGGTTACGCGGGGATTCAGCCAGCGCATGAAATAGTCGTCCGCCGCATAACCGCTGAAGCTGAAATACGCAGACACCCCGTACAGCATGACAGCTGTTTCCACACGGCGTGTTATCTGGTAAAACGCTTCCGCCAGCAGAATCGAAATCCACCCGGCCGGCAGCAGGAAAATCAGGTAATTGCCCCAGTAAAACGCCAGGTCAAATACATACTCCATTTTGAAAGCCGTATACGGCAGATACAGGCAGGCACACAAAAGTGCCGATGCAGCCGAAAGTACCAGCAGGGCAGCCGTGCGCGCGGCTGACAGCAGTCGCGGGGATGCCGCTGCATCGGCCAGCAGGCAGACCCTGCTGCGGTGCAGGCGTCCTGCCTCATACACTGCAGCCGCTGCCCAGAGTACCCCGTTTATGGAAGCTGCTGTCAGTACCGGGCCTGCAAGATACCGGTCTGTCATTCCAAAGCTGCTGCCTTCGATTACAGCATAGCTGGCAGCTGGCGACAGAATACATAAAACAAGCACTGCCCATGACGTTTTCGATAACAAAAGCCTGCGCAGTTCCGAACGATACAGGGAAAACAGCCTCATTGCCTCCCTCCTTTCCGGTGGATGCAGTACAGATATGCATCCTCCAGTGTCGGCTCTGCCTCTTTCACATATTCCGGCAGCTCTGCGGCCACAATGCGGCACTGGATGCCGTCGGAAACACTGACCCTGGAAACTGTCCGGCACCCGTCCGGTATCTTCTCCCCGGCCTGTGTCAGATACACACCGACATGCCCCTTTGTTTCCCGGACAAGCATCGAGGGACTGCCATCATATAACACCCTGCCGTCATAAATCACAAGCACGCGGCTGCATACTGCCTGGACGTCTTCCACGATGTGCGTGGAGAGAAAAATCATTTTATCCTGTGCCAGCTCCGAAAAAATATTTCGGAACTTCACGCGTTCTTCCGGGTCTAATCCGACGGTAGGCTCATCCAGTATTAACAGCTTCGGCTCGCCCAGCAGCGCCTGTGCAATACCGACACGCTGGCGCTGTCCGCCGGAAAGGCTGCGGATGCGCACTTTCCGGCATTCTGTCATATTCGTGCGTTCCAGTACCGTTTCGATGGCTGCCTTTCCCCGGACTCCTTTTAGAGCCGCCATATAATCCAGAAACTGCCAGACCGTCAGTTCGTCATACAGCCCGAAGCTCTGCGGCAGATAGCCAAGCTGCGATTTCAGCTGTTTTTCCTGGCCGGTCAGCGGTTTCCCATTGAGCAGAATTTCTCCCCTGACCGGAAGCAGCCCGGCAGACAGCAGCTTTATCAGCGTCGTTTTTCCGGCACCGTTCGGGCCAAGAATCCCGGTAAAGCTGGGGCTTTCTGTATGAATGGACACATCCTGCAGGGCTTTTTTGCCAGACGGATAAATCATCGTAATATGGTTCATGTCAATTATCATATGCTTCTCCTTTCACTTCCACGCAGGCCCTGCACCCGGTGTGCCGCACCGTCCGCAGGGCCTGCATATGTTCTGGCATTATCATAGCACAGGATGCCGGAAGCGTATCTGGAGTTTTCGTGGAGATTGTATGGAAATTCTGCATAGATTCTGCATAGATTCTGCATAGATTCTGCATAAATTCTGAAAAAAGTCCTGCAGCAGGAATGTCCTGCAGCTGCCTGCCAGGCTATGGTTCATCCCCTGCAGCTGCCTGGAACACTGCCGTAAAGCGCACCCCGTCCGCTGTATTTTCTATTTGATGCGGCACATGCCAGGTTTCCAGAATCAGCCTTGTGATATAAAGCCCAAGCCCGCTGCCATGTCCCTGTGATAAATCTGCCCGGTAAAACGCCTCAAACAGATGCGGCAGGTGCTCCTTCGGAATATGCGCCGGTGTATTTACGGCTTCCAGTATCACATGCTCCTTCCCGCTTCGGTACAGTGATATGGTTACCTTTGCATGTTCGGGCGAATGCGTCACTGCATTGCCGATAATATTTCCCAAAGCCTTTTTTAACAGCTGCTGTTCCCCGTACACAGATAAGTTTTGTTCCATATTCCCATGCAGGCTTACAGACATAAATTCTGCGTAAGCTGCATATTCCGCAAGCAGTTCTTCCATCAGATTCGAAATACAGGCCGGATGTCCGGATTCCTCTCCTGCCAGGTCAATTTTGGAAATAAGCAGGATTTCCCTGATAAACTGATTCAGCGATTGCAGGATTTGCGCACTCCTTTTCAGGTACTTATCCCGGTCCCTGTAAACGCCGATTCCAGCCTGCATGCCCTCAAGCTGCCCGGCCACAATGGCGACCGGTGTTTTCAGTTCATGCGAAATGCCGGAAAAAAACAGCATTCTCCTGCGCTCCCGCTCCTTTTCCATCTGAATTTCGTCTTCCAGGCCCGCATTGCGCCGGTGCAGTTCTTCCAGCGCTTCGTGCAGCTTATCTGACAGTTCGTTGATGCTTGCAGACAGCATCCCGATTTCGTCATCGCGCATATCCGGGCAGTACCAGCTGAAATCCAGCTTTGCCATCTTTTGCGCAATCTGGCAGATACGCACAATCGGGCGTGTTGTATAACGGGAGAAAAACCATGCCCCTGCAAACGACAGCAGGAGAATGGCTGTTGCAGTAAAAACCATGCTGCGCCGGACTGCGCCCGTAATTTCATCAGTACGGGACGGATGATAGCGGACAGACAGCACATATTCCGCATCCGTATCTGCAAACCGAAACGGGATGCGGATTTCCGGCTGTGTGCCTGCCGTTTCTTTTTCTTTCCAGTTCACAAAAAAAGAAACCGCCTGTCCCTGGCTGTCCTGCAGCAGCACCTGTGCACCTGTTTCGCGGATAAATTCCAGAATCAGGGCTTCTCCCTGTTCTGTGGGAACAAGCCGCAGCTGTTTTGCCAGCAGGCCTGTCTTTTGCTCCAGCTGTGTGCGCGCCCTGTTTTTATCTGCATTCGGAAGGAAAAACCAGATACAGCCGTAAGCCAGCAGGCAGACCGTCAGGGAGAGTGCCATCAGCAGAAGGAATGTTTTTCGCGTTAATTTATCTGTCATAGTTTCTTTTTCAGGCGATAGCCCGCGCCGCGCACGGTATCGATATAATCACAGTCTTTTAGTTTTTTCCGCAGGTTTTTGATATGCGTGTCCACAATCCGTGTCTCGTCACAGCTGTCATATCCCCACAATTTTGTTACCAGCGCCCTGCGCTCCACAATGTCTCCCGGATAACGCAAAAGCTCCCCTAAAATCTCAAATTCGCGCAGCGTCAGCTCCACGGGCTCCCCGCCGGCGTAAACCTCATGCTTTTTGCGGTCCATGACAAGATTTTCAAAGCAGAGCAGCGGTTCCTCCTGTCCTGCCGTTCTGCGCAGGACGGCTGCTGTTTTCTGGACAAGCAGCGGCATCGACACCGGCTTTGTAATAAATTCATCTATCTGCAGCTCATAGCCGCGCATCTGGTGTTCCTCGCTGCCAAGCGCCGTAAGCATGATTACCGGGACATCACACGTTTCGCGAATCATCCTGCATACCTCATAGCCGTCCATTTTCGGCAGCATCAGATCCAGCAGAATCAAATCAAACTCCTGCTGCTTTACCGCCTGTACGGCTTTCGCGCCGTCCGCAGCCACACTGACCCGATACCCCGCGCCGTCCAGAAAATTCGACAGCAGCTCCCGGTAGTCCGGGCTGTCCTCCACAATCAGTATATGTGCCATAATCCACCCCGCTGTATGTTTTTCTTGTTTCCCTATCTTACCATACAGCCGGGCTGTTTGCCAGAAAAAAATCATGGCTGTTTTGATTGCGTGTTCTGGAATACCAGAAAATAATTTTATTTCAAACAGCAGACTCGCCAAATTTTAATTGTGATATGCAAGGGGCTATCGCATTAAGCAAAACATATACAAGATATAGTAGAAAGAAACGCTTTAAACCAACTATATCTTGTATTATTTTTCTTGATGCAACAGCCCCTCTTTTATTCTGCTTATTTAAAATATTTTTCCTCAGAACAAAACTGAAATAAATATCGTATCATTTCTTTCATTACTTCAAAAACATCCTGCTCCATTTTCTCAAACTCTGAAAATTCTATCGGCTCTTTCTGTGAACCATGTGCTACAGAATTTCTTAACCTGAGCAGCTTTGTTATCGTATTCTGCTTGCCAGCAAAATAATTATAATCCAGTCCGAGAACATACATATTTTCCTGTACTACGCAGTAATCCAGATTCGATTTTGTATTAATTATTTTTTCTTCGATACGTATTTTCCGGCTTAAATAATCAGAAGCAAGCTTCCTGGTCAATTCTCTGCGCCTGTGAAATTTATGTAAAAATTCTTCTGCCGGTGGCACAGAAGACAATTCTTTACACTTCCGGTTCCTGTTTTCAAACGCCGCATATTCCCTGTTTAAAGATGCAGTTACAATAGAATCACTGAACCTGCTTAACGTAATTTCTGTTGAATTAATATACCTGATATAACATTCCAGACAATCTTTAAAAAACCCTTCAAAATGAGCATACAGCATAACAATCAGTGTTTTTACCACAGGAACCCTGTTATCGTCACACAGCTGGTTTTTTAATGTCACAAGTTCATTCATCCTCCAGGAAAGAGATTCTTCCATATCACTTCTGAATTCCAAAATATCCTGCATATCAGCAATTTCTGACTGCATTTTCTACCAATGCAATCCTTTCTTCTGTATTTCTTTTTCCACCTGTTCTCGTTTTTAAAAAATCCTTATTTTTTCTGAGTGAATTCAGGGCCTTTTTCATGGATTCCGTTCTCTTATCTTCTAAAATATCCACACACTGTGCCATGCCACAGGTAAAACTGTCATACAAATACATAATAATATCTGTCTTAAATTTATTTTCCTTTAGATTAATTACACTCGAAAAAGCATTTTTCCCATGAATTTCATAAAGGCATTTAAATGTTTTCTCAAATATTTCTTTTTCCGCTCCATAATCAAACGGCAAATCTTTTGTTGTTACCTTTTCCATATAATCTGTCAGAAAAAAATCCAAATCTTTTTTATAATTAACCAGATTATTCTTCAAAGCAAAATACCGGAGAACCAGTTCCTGGTCTTTTTTTGTGGCTGTATAATCTGTCAAAACATTGGCAATTGCCTTTTTAAAATATTCATATTCACTGCACTCTATAATAAAACTATTAAATTCATTTCCAAGAAGCCTGACTGTACAGTTACGCACTTCCTGATTACTCAGCAGCTCGCCACCTGTATTCAATCTCTTAAACATATGATAATGCAGGTTTGTATTCGTCTCAGTTCTCAAGACTTCCATTCTTATAAAATTTCTTTTCAGTTTTAACTGTACAGCCCTTGGTAAATCATCAAACGTATAATCATTCAAATCTTTTACAATATCGCATCCTGTCAAAACTAACTCAGACTGGATTCTATCCGGACAGAAATTTTTGCGGATATTTTCATCTATATCCTTATACCGGAAATGCAAATATGTTGATATTCTCTGCAAGCCATCAATCAATTCATAACTGCCATCCGAATCTTCTATTACAAATATAGGCGGCAGAGGCATTTCCAATATTAAAGACTCTATAAACATAGACTGCTTTTCATCCGGCCACCGGAACATTCTTTGATAGTCAGGGTCGATAACTAATTCCTGGTCATTATACATATCCAGCAATTCATTAAATGATATATCAAGGCTTTTCGTTTTAACAGACTTTGCCTGCTCATCAATGGCCCTTATGACTTTTTCGTTTTTTAACATCATTTTCTCCTCAAAATCCATGACACAACACAGCTTTTCTACAGCTCTCCCCGCCAAAACAGAATCATTGTTCCAGCAGGAAATAACTGCCACCTGTATTATATAAAAAAAACGCTGAAAATGCAACTAAATCATGTTTTTTATTTTCCATCTTCTGTCTGAATTTCTCTTTACAAAAATCCCGGCAGTTTCATCCGCCTATTCTTCCCCGGAAAGCACCTTATCCAGCACATCCGCCAGCGGCTCCATCGCATTCAATGCTTCCTGATATGTATTGGTCTGCGCCCCGACTTCCACAAGCAGGGATTTTGGCAGGTAATGCAGGTTGTAGCGGTAGCCCTTGAGGTAAATAAACCGGGAAAATCCCGGGTAATATTCGGCTGCCGCCAGCTGCATCTGGAACGAAAACGCCAGGTTATCGGCCAGGTTCGGATTGTTCAGGTAGCTGATGTCTCCCTGCGCCGTCGTGTGGCTTAAGCCGTTAAAAAACATAATGGTAGCCGTGTCCTTCCCATTCACCTTTTCCACCAGCCTTGTGCCTTCTGCCACGCCGTCCCGGTGCAGGTCTATGATTACCTGGATGCCTGGATTTTCTTTCAGCAGCTGCTCCAGCGCCGGGGCTGCGCGCGAATAGGCATTGTCGCGGTCAGGAATATCATACTGGCCTTTATGATGCAGCACGCGGTAGCCATAGGTGCCTTCCAAAAGCTCCGTCAGATAATCCCCCAGCCCGGCCACCGATTCGGATGCGTTTTTGGAATCGGCAAAGCGTTCCTGTGAATGGGTATGGTAAATCAGAATCTGCGGCCCATCCTGGTCTTTTTGGATGCGCATGTCCTTTGCCAGCATCTGTGCCGCGTTCAGCTGCCTGCTGTTTGTCGTCGTTGTGCTGTCCACACGGTAAAAATTCTGAAGCAGGTAGTCAAAATCGTTTAGCTTCTGTCTGGAAAATTTACGCACTTTTTCCCCGGCAGCCGCAGCAGACGGTGCGGCGCTGTCCGTCCCGCCGCTGCCCTGTACGTCCAGCTGTTCCTGTGCTGCCTGCCTGTTTTCCTGTATCAGCAGCTCCGAGGAAACCGCATCCATAAAATTGCCGCAGCTGTCGCCGGTCTCCCCCGGCACGCCCATGCTGCCCATTGCTGTCTGGATTTCTTCGTCCCGGACATATCCGTAAATCGGAAGCAGCTCATCCATATTTGCTGCAAGATATTCATAAATGCTTTTCTGGCCGGAATCCGATGCATCATAAACAAGCACCGGCATGCAGCTTAATACAGCCTGGTACCCGAGATTTTCCTGAACGGCGCTGGCTGCTGCATCCAGTATCGTATTTTTTGTAATTCCCTGCGACTGCATGATACACAGGCACGCAGCTGTAAAAATAACAAGCGGAAGCGTCCCTGTCCACCACTTCCTCCTGTATCTTTTATTCAAACGCATATCCATCCTCCCATACCGTTCCCGCAAAGCCAGCTCCATCCGGCACGACTGGCGGCGTAATCATCCGGGTTTTCCAGCGCGTGTTTGAAAAATCCTTTTCGTCAGATGTGCTTCACAAAGTCCCGGCGCACTCCCTAACAGTATATGAACACAGCTGGATAATTTATGTCTATTCCTGATGACAGCCCGCCCGAACCACCCGACACCGTTTCCTTTTATTCGGGGAAGGCATCTTTTTGCAGGGCTATATTAATCCCCTCTGAAACCGTGTAGCTCAGTCTCTTGACCGCCTCGTCCACATCCTTGGTCGTGACATACAGCGTATTCAGCTGCGGTGTCAATAGCTCATGCACCAGGTCGTATTTTTCCATCATATCCAGCTTTTCATAAGAACTGCCAATGCGGCGTATCTGTTCGGCCTGGCTCATCGCTTCGAGCAGGCTGTTCATCGTATCAATCACAATCGTAGCTGCGTCTACCACGGTCGGAATGCCGATGGCTATAACCGGAACGCCGACGCTTTCCCGGTTTAAGGCATTTCTGTGGTTGCCGACCCCGGAGCCTGGATTGATTCCGGTGTCCGTAATCTGTATCGTCCGGTTCAGCCGCCTGGTGCTGCGCGCTGCCAGCGCATCGACTGCAATAATGACATCCGGCGAGGTTTCTTTGACAATGCCGCGCACGATTTCCATCGACTCGATTCCCGTCTGCGCCATGACGCCCGGCACAATGCTGCTGACCGATTTATGACAGTGCTCCCCGATGACATACCTGCCGAATTCCTTAATAATATGCCTGGTAATACACAAATTATCCACAACCCGCGGCCCGAGGGAATCCGGCGTGACGCAGCGGTTTCCAAGGCCGGCCACAAGCGTCGTGAAATCCTTTTTCTTTGGAAGCAGCCTCTTTAAAACCCTGGAAAGCTGCACGGATATTTCCCGGTGGTACCCTTCGTCCTCATCAATCATGTCTGGAGCTTCGAGCGTCACATAACTGCCCTTGGGCTTGCCCATGGCTTTTGCCCCGTTTTCCGTCTCTATCACCACGCTGCTGATTAAAATGTCCGGCCCTGCCTGTTCCTCGTCCAGCCGTACTCCCTTGATTTCTACGTTATCCTCCTCAAACTTCTCACGCGTCTCCAGCGCCAGATCTGTCCGTACCTGATACATTTCCCTAAACCCTCTCTAATCGTATTTATGAAACACAGCCTGTCTTTCATATCTGCACCGTACACAGCCCGCATGCCTTCCCTGCCTGAACTGTTACGGATATTCGTAACAGTTCAGGCAAGCTGACCTGTTACATGCAAAAATCCATTGAAAATCGCT
>OFGA01000195.1_pt1 | contig 57010 bp, 55 predicted proteins | sample 1521471 | NCBI WGS metagenome assembly OFGA01 (sample SAMEA3504086, study PRJEB24116) | mouse gut metagenome | biome: mouse gut; feature: mouse-associated habitat; material: faeces | place: Denmark | collected 2011 | reverse complement strand
TATTTTTTAGCCGGTGCTGGGTGCGTTGATTTTAGAAGGAAGGCTGAATAGTTACGGTATTTTTACAATATTTTAGGCAAAGGGGAATATATTAGAGTAAAGAAGATGCGCTGGTATCCATAAACCAGCGGCAGGCGGTTTGAGGTGTTTGGCATTGGAAGGAGAGCTGTACAGGCGTCTGGAAGAGATCAGGCAGCAGACGATGGCCCGCGTTGCGGAGCTTCTTGGGGAGAGAGGGATGATAAACGGGGAGGAGGAATTGGCATTGAAGGCTTTCATGGAACGGATGGGGGGCCGGGGGGAGGAAAATGGAACGGGTAGGGATTTATAACAGATGCAGTACGGAAGAGGAAAGCCAGAGGAACGCCCTTGCCAGGCAGGCCGCAGAGAGCAGGGAAATTGCGGAAAAGAAGGGGTGGGTGATTGTACGGCAGTATATCGAATCAGAAACAGGGACAGTGGCCTATAAGCGCAGTGAGTACCAAAGGCTCCTTGGGGATATGGAAAAGGGGGAATTTGATATCGTCATGATCAAGTCCATTGACAGGCTGATGCGTTCCGCCAGGGACTGGTACTTGTTTTTGGGCAGGCTAAGCGAGAACGGGCTTAGGCTCTACATTTATATAGAAGGAAAGTTTTATACGCCGGAGGATAACCTGATTACCGGAATAAAGGCAATCCTGGCGGAGGATTTTAGCAGGGAGCTTTCCAAGAAGATCAAGAACGCCCACAGAAGGCGGCAGGAGAAAAAAAGCGGCTGTAATATCACCTGCGAGATGTTCGGGTGGGACAAAAAGGGGCGGGATTCTTATGAGGTCAACCAGGAGGAAGCGGCCTACTACAGGCTGGCTTTTGGGCTTGCCAGGGAGGGGAAAGGATTTTATACCATCAGCAAAAGATTATATGAGATGGGGGCGAGGGGGAAAAGCGGGGGGAAAATATCCGAAGTCCAGTGGAGGAAAATGCTGTACACCCCCAGGGCCCACGGGACAGTGGTATTAAACCAGAGGGTTTACAATTTTGACACGAAAAAGTATGAGCAGGTGCCAGAGGACCAGTGGATTGTGGTGGAAAACGCCCTTCCCCCGATTGTATCAAAAGAATACCAGGAGGAAGTGATAAAGATCCTGAGAAAAAGGGCAGCCCATCCCGGGACTTTTCCACAGCAGGCACAGGGAGGAGGCAGGAAATATGAGCTTACAGGAAAGCTGGCCTGTGCCCGGTGCGGCGGCCTTTACTACCGGGTGGGGGGGAAGGGCAATAAGGAGGCCTTCTGGAAATGTTCCTCATACCTGGCAGCAGGGCGTAAAAGGGGGGAGGAAAACCCAAGCGGCTGTGACAATATCCATCTGGCGGAGGGGGAACTTCTGGCAGTCCTGGAAGAAGCCCTTGTGGGCCAGGCCCATTTGGTTTGGGAGGAAGAAAGCTGGCTTTCGGACATCCGGGAAGCGCTGGAAGGGACTTTAAGGGTGCGGGATAGCCACAAAGAGCGCCAAAAGCTGGAAAAGGAATATGGGAAACTCCTCCTGAAAAAGGATACGCTGGTTGATAAGCTCCTTTCAGGCGTTATCAGTGATGGGGATTTTGCCAGATACCATGAGGACGTGGACGCAAAACTGAAAGAGGCAGAGAGAAAAATAAACAGCATAAAGTCACAGGGTACACAATATAATAGTTATAAGATGCGCATACAGGGGATAATGGACCAGATCCAGAAAGGAAAGCTGCTTCACAGGGCTTTGCAGGGGGTACTGCTAAAATCTGTAGGCCATATCCGGGTACAGAAAGACGGGATGCTGGAAATTCTGCCAGGGGAGCACAAGCCGGGAAATTACTGTTTTGGTTATGGAAAAGACAAGCCTGTGCCTTTGGGGCAAGGGCAGGAAAGGGAGATAGGCGGGCAGGTGGAAGCCGCCCCCAAAACCCCTGGAGGCGGGATAACCGCCTGGTATGTCCCCATATCCGGTACCTGCAAAAGAAGGGAGGCCCACAAAAGAGAAATACTGGCGCTGTTTTCTGGCCGCCCGGGGCTAAAGCTGAAAGACCTTCCGCAGATCATGGAAATGGGCCCTTCCTACATAAACGCCAGGATAAAGGAACTGAAGGAGGAGGGAAGGCTTTCCTATAACAGCAGCGGCGGCAGCAGTAAATGGCAGGTAAAAGACTAAATGCCTTTGTATTGCCAGGGGTAGGCAGGTGGGAGGCACAGAAGATACATGGAAGGATACGTTCCATAAACACCTGTAACCCGGTATTTATTACGGTAGGCTTAAGGCTTGGGGTGGAAAAATACTATCATTACTTTACCCAGTTTGGGCTGAAAAGTAAAACGGGAGTGGACCTTCCGGGAGAAGCGGGGACGATTATGCACAAGATGGAGGATATGAAGGCGGTGGAGCTTGCCACTGTATCCTTCGGCCAGTCTTTTCAGATTACGCCCATACAGCTTGCCACGACAGTTTCTTCTATTATAAATGGGGGGAACCGGATTACGCCGCATTTTGCGGTGATGGCTTCTGACAGGGAGGGGACGGAGCTGGTAAGATTTTCCTATCCTGTTACCGAGCATATTGTTTCTGAAGAAACCTCTGCTACCATGCGTATGATCCTGGAACAGGTGGTAGAAAACGGCTCAGGGAAAAACGGCTATGTGGAAGGGGCCAGGGTGGGGGGCAAGACTGCCACCAGCCAGACCCTTCCCAGAGGCAGCGGAAGGTACATCGCTTCTTTTCTGGGCTTCGCCCCGGCGGACGATCCCCAAGTACTTGCCCTTGCCATTATCCATAATCCCCAGGGGGTTTATTATGGAGGGCAGGTGGCTGCGCCTGTGGTAAGGCAGCTTTTTGAAAATATTCTTCCTTATTTGGAAAAAATGGATTATAATTGAGAGGTGCAGGCAAATGACTGGCAACGATATTGTGATGCCCATGCTGATAGCGTTTGGGTTAAGCGTGCTCCTGGGGCCTTTGGCGATTCCCCTTCTAAGAAAGATGAAGGTGGGCCAGACTGTCAGGGAGGACGGACCAGGCACCCATCTGAAAAAATCAGGCACACCCACAATGGGGGGGATACTGATTATGGTGAGCATGGCGGTTACATCGGTTCTTTATATGAAGGATTACCCGAAAATTGCGCCTGTTTTATTGTTGACCCTGGGATTTGGGCTGATCGGGTTTCTGGATGACTATATTAAGGTAGTGCTGCGGCGCTCCATGGGACTGAGCCCCTGGCAGAAAATGATTATGCAGGTCATTGTGACCGGTATTTTTGCCTGGTATCTGGTTACTGTGGCTTCAGTCCCCCTGGCAATGCGGATTCCTTTTGTGAAGGGTTATTATTTAAATTTAGGAAAGCTGGCGGTCCCTTTTTTATTTGCGGTAGTGATCGGGACGGTGAACGGGGTCAATTTTACGGATGGTATAGACGGCCTTGCCAGCAGTGTGACCATTATGGTGGCAACCTTTTTTACAGTAGCGGCTGTGGGGCTGGAGGCGGGAATTGCCCCGGTTACCTGTGCCATCACAGGTGCGCTGCTGGGGTTTTTGCTGTTTAACGTCCACCCTGCCAGCGTATTTATGGGGGATACCGGGTCCCTTGCCCTGGGCGGTTTCGTGGCGGCCTGTGCATACATGATGCAGATGCCCCTGTTCCTGCCCCTGGTAGGGCTGGTCTATGTGGTGGAAGTGTTATCAGTTATCATACAGGTGGCTTATTTTAAGGTAAGCGGCGGAAAACGGATATTTAAAATGGCGCCCCTCCACCACCATTTTGAATTATGCGGGTGGAAGGAGACAAAGGTGGTGGCCCTGTTTTCAATTGCAACAGCCCTGCTGTGCCTGATTGCCCTGCAGGGAGTCTAGGTACTGGAAGGGGAGATGCGGAACTGGAATGGAGGAAAATATGGATTTACAGGATAAAAAGGTTTTGGTGGTGGGGAGCGGCAAAAGCGGGATCGGGGCAGTAAAGCTCCTTCACAAGGCAGGGGCAGTGCCGGTACTTTATGACAGCAACGAGAAGCTTTCGGCCAAAGAAATCAGGGAAAAGGCGGGGCTTTCGGGACTGGAGGTTATATTGGGGACTATCCCGGAGAGCCGGAAAAAGGAATTTGCCCTGGTGGCCATTAGCCCCGGCGTACCCATTGACGCCCCTTTGCTTTCTGATTTTAAGGCGATGCCTGTGCCTATATGGGGAGAAATTGAACTGGCCTATTCCTTTGCCAGGGGGAGGGTTGCGGCGATTACGGGAACCAATGGAAAAACCACCACAACGACACTGGTAGGGCAGATCATGAAGGATCATTTCCCTTCTGTCTATGTGGTGGGCAACATTGGGAACCCTTTTACGGATATAGCTTTAGAGATGGAGGAGGGTTCAGTGGCGGTGGCGGAGATCAGCAGCTTCCAGTTAGAGACTGTACACAGCTTCCACCCCTTTGTGTCCGCAATATTGAATATTACGCCGGATCATTTAAACCGCCACCATACCATGGAATGCTATGTAAAGGCCAAGGAAGCCATAGCAGAAAACCAGGCCAGGGAAGAAGTCTGTGTGCTTAACTACGAAGACCCCTATACCCGTGACTTTGGCAGCAGGTGCCCGGCCAGGGCAGTTTTCTTTTCCTCGAAAAGAGAGCTGGCCCAGGGGGTTTACCTGAAAGGGGAGGATATTTACCTTGCCCCCTGGGGGGAAGGGGAGAAGGGGGCGCCGGAGCGGCTGCTGAATATCCATGAGATGAAGCTGGTGGGGATGTGCAATGTGGAGAATGTGATGGCTGCCATTGCCATCTGCTATGCCTTTGGGGTGCCGCTTCCCACCATCCTTAGAAACGTAAAAGAATTCAGGGCAGTGGAGCACAGGATAGAATTTGTTGACACCAAAGGAGGAGTGGACTATTATAATGATTCAAAGGGAACCAACCCGGATGCGGCAATACAGGGGATCCGCGCCATGACAAAGCCTACAGTGCTCATTGGTGGCGGCTATGATAAGCAAAGCAGCTATGATGAGTGGGTTGAGGCTTTTGATGGGAAGGTGAAAGCCCTTGTGCTGGTGGGCCAGACCAAAGAGGCCATTGCCCGGTGCGCAAGGGAGCACGGCGTGGAAAATATAATCCTGGCGGACACCTTTGAGGAGGCTTTTGGTGTCTGCGTAGAATGCGCCCGCCCTGGGGATGCAGTGCTGCTTTCGCCTGCATGTGCAAGCTGGGGGATGTTTTCAGATTATGAGGCCAGGGGAAGGCTGTTCAAGGAGTTAGTAGGAAAGATTGGAGTTTAATGCTAGTGGCGGATAGAAGATATGGAAACAATCAGAGAAGGAGGGCAAGGGAGCAGCAGGAAGCTTTTTTTGACTACACCTTATTGTTTGTAGTACTGTTCTTGCTTGCCTTTGGGCTGGTAATGCTCTACTCTGCCAGTTCTTATGACGCCAGCCTGGAATATAACGGGGATTCCACCCACTTCCTGAAAAGACAGGCGGGATCCACGGTGGTGGGGCTTGTGGCGATGATTGTGGTGGCAAACCTCCCCTATCATATATGGGAGCGCTTTGCCGTTTTGGGATATTTGGTGTCCATTGTCCTGATTTTGCTGATCATCCCTTTCGGAATAGAGGCTAACGGTGCGAAACGCTGGCTGAAGGTGCTTGGGGTTTCTGTGCAGCCTGCAGAGGTGGCGAAGCTGGCAATGATATTATTCCTGGCCAGCCTGATCTGCCGGATGGGACGCAAGATCAGGACGGGGAAAGGTTTTTTGATGGTGCTTATGGTTCCCGTGCCCATCTGCCTCCTGGTGTGGAAGATTACCCAGAATATGAGCTCGGCGATTATCATTTTCGGTATTGCGGTGGTGATGCTGTTTGTATCGACCCCGGAGTATAAGCGCTTTATCCTGCTGGGAATTGCCGGGGTGGCAGTCTGTGCCCTTGCCGTCTTTGTGATCGTAAAGATGTCGGAGAGCGGGGCGGACTCTGGCGTGGGTGTCAGGGGAGCCCGTGTGCTTGCCTGGCTGGACCCGGAGGCTTATGCCAGCGGGAAAGGCTTCCAGACCCTCCAGGCCCTTTATGCCATAGGCTCAGGGGGCATCCTTGGGAAAGGGCTTGGGCAGAGCATGCAGAAGCTTGGATTCATGCCGGAGGCGCAAAATGACATGATCTTTTCCATCATCTGCGAGGAACTGGGGCTGTTTGGGGCAATTTCCGTGCTGCTGATGTTTATTCTCCTGATATGGCGTTTTATGGTGATTGCCAACAATGCGCCGGATTTATTTGGCGCCCTTTTGGTGGTAGGGGTTATGGGGCATATTGCCATACAGGTAATTTTGAATGTGGCGGTGGTTACCAATACCATTCCCAATACGGGAATTTCCCTTCCCTTTATCAGTTATGGGGGAACCTCTGTGCTGTTCCTTTTGGCGGAAATCGGTATTGTGCTAAGCGTGGGGAAGGGGATACGGCTGAAAGACCTTTAGTACAAGGTGCGTTTCCAGGGGCTTTACATATAGTAGAATAGGTCTAACTTTTAAACCGGAAGGCAGAAGGTGAGAATTTGGATGCTATTCATATCAGAGGAGGAAACGCACTTTTTGGAGAGACAAAAATACAGGGCTCTAAAAATGCGGCGCTGCCTGTAATGGCGGCTGCCCTTTTAATAGAAGACGTCTGTATGATAGAAAACTGTCCGCGTATTTCAGATGTACATCATATGCAGGAGCTTCTGGAAAGCATTGGGTGCAAGGTAAGGCATACAAACAGTACCATGACCATTGACGCCAGGAATATATCCCAGGATACTGTGGCAGGGGAGAATGTTAAGGGGATGCGCTCGTCCATTACCCTGCTGGGGGCCATGCTGGGCAGGGTAGGGGAAGCTACCATGGATTATCCCGGCGGCTGTGTGATCGGGGAACGCCCCATAGATATCCACCTGAACGCCCTTCGGCGGATGGGGGTGGCTATTTATGAGAAAGAAGGTTCTTTTACTGCCAGGGCGAAGAACCTGGAAGGGGCTGTGATCAGCTTTCCCACTTCCAGCGTAGGCGCTACCGAAAATGTGATCCTGGCAGCAGTTATGGCAAAAGGAGTGACCGTTTTGCAAAATGCCGCCAAAGAGCCGGAGATTGTGGCTTTGTGCGAATTCTTGCGGGAGGCGGGGGCTGTGATAGAAGGGATTGGCGGCCCGGTGCTGATCATCCAGGGCGGTCATAAGCTTCACGGCATTTGCTACCGCATCCCGGCAGACCGGATTGTGGCGGGAACTTACCTTATGAGCGTCCTGGGGGCAGGGGGGCATATCTTCCTGGAGGGCGCGCCTATTGCCCAGATGCGCAGTATGCTCCGGATAGCGGAAGACATTGGGGCGGAGATCACCATTTCCCGGGAAGGGATCAATGTGATTGCCCAGGAGCACAAAAGGGCAGTCCCTTATGTAAAGACAGAAGTTTATCCCGGTTTTCCCACAGATATGCAGTCCCCCCTTATGTCCGCCCTTACCACTGCGCATGGAGTCAGCGTGCTGGAAGAGACGATTTTTGAAGACCGGTTCCATATTGTGGAGCAGCTTAAGAAAATGGGGGCCCATATCGAACAAAAGGGCAGGCGCCAGGCAGTGATCCGGGGGGTGGAAAGCCTCCTTGGCTGCGAAGTGACAGCCCAGGAGCTAAGGGGCGGGGCTGCCCTTGTGATTGCGGGAGCCATGGCATTGGGGGAAACCATTGTAAGGAACCGGCATTTTATTGAACGGGGATATGAAGATATCTGCAGGGATTACCGGAACCTGGGGGTGAATATTTACACAGCATAACACTGTTTGGGAGTGTGCATGGGATTAAAATGGCGAAGAGGAAGTTAAAAAAAAGAAAACATCCGAAAAAAGTGTATAAAAAACCCAGGGAAAAGCTCAGCCCCAGGGAGTATATGGCACAGCATAAAAGCCTGTTCGTGATTGGGGGGATGCTCATTGCCTTTTTCACTTCCCTTGCCGCGGCCTGTTTCTATGTGGTTACCAATTATACGGTCTTAACAGTGTATGTGGAAGGGAATATTCATTATACCAATGAAGAGATCATTGACATGGTGATGGAAGGGCGTTATGGAAATAATTCCCTTCTTTTATCCTTAAAGTACAGGGACAAGGGAGTGGGGAATATTCCTTTTGTGGAAAAGATGGACATTTCAGTGATAGACCCCCATACTATCAAGGTGGAGGTCTATGAAAAGGCCCTGGCAGGCTGTGTGGAATATCTGGATAAATACATGTACTTTGACAAGGATGGGATTATTGTGGAAAGCTCCGACGAGACCACTGTGGGGGTCCCCACGGTGGCTGGGCTTTCCTTCGACCATGTGATTGTTAATGAACCCCTTCCGGTGGAGGATGCAGGGATATTCAAGTCCATTCTCAGCATCACCCAGCTTGTGAACAAATACAACCTTTCCGCGGACAGGATCTATTTCGGCAGCGATGGTTCCATCACCCTTTACTTTGGGAAGGTAAGGGCGGCCCTGGGCTCAGAGGGGAACCTGGATGAAAAGATTATGAGGCTGCAATACCTGCTTCCGGACCTTACAGGTAAAAGCGGGGTTATCCGGCTGGAGAATTACACGGAGGATACTAAAAACATTACCTTTGAACCGGACCAGGATGAAGGGCTGGTAGATGAAAACATAACCACGGAAGGGGATTTGGAGAGCCAGGGTACAGGCCTGGAGGGCTGATGGGCACGGTGCCGGAGAGTATCCTGAAAGATTAAGAGAAAAAACTAAAATTTTTAGTTGCTAATTCAAAGAAAAAATTATATGATAGTCTTATATGAGTTCAATAGCTGGCATACGATGTGTGACGGTTTGTTGCGTGAAGAATGAAGGAGGAATTACTCTTGCTGGAAATAAAGACGAACGATGCTGAATCCGCTGCGAAAATTATTGTGATCGGCGTAGGCGGTGCAGGCAATAATGCTGTAAATAGAATGGTAGATGAAAACATAACCGGCGTTGAGTTTGTCGGTGTCAACACGGATAAGCAGGCGTTGCAGCTATGCAGGGCTCCCAAGCTTTTGCAGATCGGGGAGAAACTGACCAAGGGATTAGGGGCGGGCGCAAAGCCCGAAATCGGTGAGAAAGCGGCGGAGGAAAGCAGTGAGGAGATTGCTGCGGCAATAAAGGGGGCGGATATGGTATTCGTAACCTGCGGTATGGGCGGCGGGACAGGTACCGGCGCAGCCCCGGTGGTGGCAAGGCTTGCCAAGGATATGGGGATACTTACAGTAGGGGTGGTGACCAAGCCTTTCCGCTTTGAGGCAAAGGTGCGTATGGTCAATGCCTTAAACGGCATTGAGAAGATAAAGGATAATGTAGATACGCTGATTGTCATCCCCAACGACAAGCTGCTTGAAATTGTGGACAGGCGTACTACCATGCCTGACGCCCTTAAGAAAGCAGATGAAGTGCTTCAGCAGGCGGTACAGGGCATAACAGACCTGATTAATGTTCCGGCAGTAATCAACCTTGACTTTGCAGACGTACAGACAGTCATGAAGGATAAGGGCATCGCCCATATCGGCATTGGCGCAGGAAAAGGGGACGACAAGGCAAGCGAAGCTGTCAAAATGGCAGTGGAAAGCCCGCTGCTTGAAACCACTATTTCTGGTGCGACCCATGTGATTATTAACATATCCGGCGATATCACCCTGGCAGATGCTTCTGATGCGGCCAGCTATGTGCAGGAGCTGGCGGGGGATGATGTGAATATTATCTTCGGTGCCCTGTATGACGCAAACCAGTCAGATAGCTGCCGGATTACGGTAATTGCCACAGGGCTGGAGGATGCCACCCTTCCTACCAATAAGCCCATGTCGCCTTATGGGGGGACTTTCTCAGGGAAATATATGAAGCCTGTTGCCCCCAGCCTTTCTTCTATCCGGCAGGGCGTAAATGACGGGGTAGGAGGCAATCCCGTAGGGACAGGTACGGCACCCATGCCCCACAGGCCGGTCCCGGGGATCAACAGCCCGGGAGATTTGCGCAGCAATGTGGCGGACAAGCCTTTGAAGATACCGGATTTTCTTCAGAAGAAATAAATGGGCGGGATAATGGATCATGGTTTGGAATAAAAGGGCTGTATACCGGCAGGTGTACAGCCTTAAATAGGATATGGGCTTTTAAATAACACAGCGCCGGATACGGGGCGGAAATGAGGTTAGTTATGGATTGGGCTAAGAAATGCCTGGCATTTATTGATGAAAGCGTGAGCTGCTACCATGCAGTGGAGAATGTGGCCAAAAGGCTGGAAGGAGAGGGCTTCCTTGCGCTGCGGGAGGGGGAGATCTGGGAGCTTACCCCTGGCGGCAGTTATTATGTGGTCCGGGGGGATTCCTCCCTGGCGGCATTCCGGATACCGGAGGGAGAATTAAGGGGCTTCCATATCGTTGCCTCCCACAGCGATTCCCCGGCCTTTAAGGTGAAAAACAACCCTGAGATGACTGTGGAGGATAAGTATCTGAAGCTGGACACAGAAGGGTATGGCGGCATGATTTATTCCACATGGCTGGACAGGCCCCTTTCTGTGGCAGGAAGGGTGATATACCAGGAGGACGGGGAATTCGTGTCGGCAAATGTGAATATTGATGAGGATCTTCTGGTCATCCCCAATCTGGCAATCCATATGAACAGGGAAGCCAATAAAGGGGTGGAATTGAATTTACAGACAGACCTCCTTCCCCTGATGGGGCTTTGCGGCGGGGAAATGCCGGAGAAAGGGAAAGGCCTGCTGCGGGAAAAGGCAGCACAGCTTCTGGGGAAGAAAGGGGAGGATATTTTAGGTGAGGATCTGTTTTTATATGTCAGGGAAAAGGGAAAGCTGGGGGGATGGAACCAGGAGCTGATGATTTCCCCCAGGCTGGACGACCTGGAATGTGCCTACGCCTCCATGGAGGCCATCTCTGGTTCCCGCCCCCAGAACTATTGTAACCTCTGCGTGATATTTAACAACGAGGAGGTGGGGAGCCTTACCAGGCAGGGGGCGGCGTCTACCTTCTTAAAGGACACAATGGAAAGGATTGGGGAGAAACTGGGAAAAACAGGTGAGGATTATTTAAGGCTTTTGGCGGGCAGCTTCCTGATCTCTGCGGACAATGCCCACGCCTTCCATCCCAACCACCCGGAAAAGGCAGACCCACAGAACCGCCCGGTGATAAACGGGGGCATTGTGGCCAAGCACCATGGGGGGCAAAAATATACCACTGACGGCTACTCCCTGGCAGTGGTCAGGGCTCTTTGCAAAGAAGCCGGGGTATCCTGCCAGGATTACCATAACAGGTCTGATATTGCAGGGGGCTCTACCCTTGGGAATATTTCCGCGGGGCAAGTGTCCATCCCGGCGGCGGATATCGGGCTGGCGCAGCTGGCCATGCACTCTGCCGTGGAAACTGCCGGAAGCAGGGATGTGGGCGATATGGTCAGGGTACTGATGAAATTTTATGAAAAATAACCGGACGGGCAAAAGGCTATGCGTTATGCATAGCCTTTTTTGTCGTTTACTGCGATAAATGAACAGGAACAGGACAACGTTTTGACAAATTATGAAGGGATTAATGTTTATAATGAACTGGTACGTAAGAAATGGAGGTGAAAAATTGCAAAGTGCAATTACAGGGTATCATATATATTGACAGCATATTTTTGTTAAATCTGGTGATGGATTTATACCTCCTATCGCTTACCGCCAGGGCGGCCGGAAAGACTGTCTCCTATGCAAGGGTCTTTGCAGGAAGCGCGGTGGGCGCTTTGGGCTATTGTGCGGTTTTATGCCTGCCGGGAATTCCCTACATAATCAAGGTGATATTTGGAATGATTCCGGTAGGGGGACTGATGATAAAAATCGCCTGCCGTGCCAGAGGATGGAGAGAATTGCTTCGTGGGATGGGATACCTCTTTACATTTTCCTTTTTTCTGGGGGGATTCATAATCTTTCTAAAGGGGAAAATCAGGATACTTACGGAATACGGCGACTCAGCGGCGGCTCTGGCGGGAATGGGTTTTGCAGGCTTCGCCCTTTTGCAAAGCCTCCTTAAGGCATATCGGAAAAGAAGCAGGAACCATTTCTGCAAGGTACGCCTTTTGGGGGATGGGGGAGCTGTGGCGTTTACGGCGCTTATTGACACAGGGAATGCCCTGGTGGAACCGGTAAGCCAAAAGCCGGTGGCCATTCTGGAGGCGGAAGGATGGAACAGCCTTAAAATGTGGATGAAACCTGAGAAATTTAAATTGATTCCCTATCACAGCATCGGAAAGGACAATGGGATGCTGGAGGGCTATGAGATAGATACCATGCAGGTGGAAGGAAAAGACGGGGAAAAACAGTTTGATAAGGTGATAGTGGCAGTATTTAGAGGCAAAATATCCGGCAGGGGCGGCTACCAGATGATACTGCCGCCGGAACTGTCGGCATAGAAACAAAACAGTAACTGCCCGGGGAGTACCCGGAGGAAACATGGCAGTTACGGAACTGGAATAGGAGGAAGTGGGAATGGTTTTTAAGATAGCGATTCCGGGAAAGCTGCAGTTTAAGCTTTACCGCAGGGAACCCAATTTTTTTGTCACAAGGCAGGGGGACGTACATTACATAGGAGGTTCGGAGGTACTTCCGCCTCCCCTGGAGATAGAGAAGGAGAACGAAGTGATAAGTGACCTGGGGACAGAATATGAGGATGAGGCAAAATCGATTTTGATTGAACACAATCTGCGCCTTGTAGTATACATTGCGAAGAAATTTGACAATACCGGTGTAGGGGTGGAGGACCTGATTTCCATAGGGACTATCGGCCTGATCAAATCTATCAACACCTTTAAGCCAGACAAAAATATCAAGCTGGCGACCTATGCCTCCCGGTGCATTGAAAATGAAATCCTCATGTACCTGCGCAGGAATAACAAGACAAAAATGGAAGTTTCCATTGATGAGCCCCTAAATGTGGACTGGGACGGAAACGAGCTGCTCCTGTCGGATATTCTTGGCACGGATGAAGACGTGATTTATAAGGATATTGAAAATGAAGTGGAGAGAAAGCTGCTTTTGAAGGCCATTGATAAACTTTCTGAAAGGGAAAGGACTATCATCAACTTACGGTTTGGCCTTGGCACCCCGGACGGACAGGAGATGACCCAGAAAGAGGTGGCAGAATTGTTGGGGATTTCACAATCCTATATTTCACGGCTGGAGAAAAAAATCATGAAAAGGCTGAAAAAGGAACTGATACGGGAAAGTTACTAATAAACAAAGGGCATTTCACCTTGCATAGGTGAGTGCCCTTTGTCCATGCAGGCAGGACTGGCCGTTGCCTATATTTTGTCCACTGTGGTTTATCAGCAACGGATATCAACAATAATGATGTCCGGCCCAATCTGTTTAATATCTTTGTAGGGGATACAGATATCCGGTTCCGTGCACAACAGGTTAAAAAATTTATTCCCATTAGGAATGAAAACTTTACAGATCTGCCCGCTGCACTGGTCAAATTCCAGGTCGGAAATCCGTCCAAGCTTCCTGCAATCCCGCATATTAATCACATCTTTACATTTCAGTTCAGAAAAAAGCATGGGGACACCTTTCCTTTTCTTACAATAAGCCGGCTCGCGTAGCGTGACGGCGTTTGTTGGTATGGTTTATTTTATGCCGGAATGCCAAAAGGGTGCAAAAGCATGAATATTTTCCAGCCAATTTGTGAATGATTTCTATTACAAACAATTGCTGTCAAAAGCGGGTTTGGATATAGAAGCAGGAGGAAACTAGGAGATGGCGCAGGGAAAGGTTGAAATATGCGGGGTGAATACGGCGAAGCTGCCGCTTTTGAAGGCTGACGAGAAAGAAAAGCTGTTTGAACAGATAGAGTCGGGGGATAAGGAAGCAAGGCAAAAATATATTGAGGGAAATCTGCGTTTGGTGTTAAGCGTGATTAAACGGTTTTCCTCCAGCAATGAAAATGTAGATGATTTGTTCCAGATTGGCTGTATCGGGCTCATTAAGGCAATTGATAATTTTGATTCTTCGCTGAATGTGAAGTTCAGTACTTATGCAGTCCCCATGATCATTGGGGAAATCCGGCGGTTCCTGCGGGATAACAATACCATCAGGGTAAGCCGTTCCCTAAAGGACACTGCCTATAAGGCTATTTATGCAAAGGAAAACCTGCTGAAGCAGAACATGAAGGAGCCAACCATCAATGAGATCGCCTCGGAAATCGGCATTTCCAAGGAAGATATTGTGTATGCCCTTGACGCAATACAAAATCCGGTGAGCCTGTACGAGCCGATTTTTACAGACGGGGGCGACGCCCTTTATGTGATGGACCAAATCAGTGACAAAAAGAACAAGGAGGAAAACTGGGTAGAGCACCTATCTTTAAGCGAAGCCATGAAAAAGCTGGAAGAGAGGGAACATGAGATCATCAGCCTGCGTTTTTTTGAGGGGAAGACACAGATGGAGGTGGCGGAAATGATCGGCATATCCCAGGCACAGGTGTCAAGGCTTGAAAAAAATGCCCTGAAGGTGATGAAGGAATATCTCACCGCGTAAATTTATTGACAATTGTTACAGGCCGGAATATAATTGTAACACTATCAGAATTGTATACAACAGGGAAAGTTTTTGGCAGATTGCGGGGGGAAAGTACATGAAATGTCCGTTTTGCGGCCACGATAATACCAGGGTGGTCGATTCAAGGCCAACGGAGGAGAATAATTCTATCAGACGCCGCAGGGCGTGCGATGAGTGCGGTAAGCGTTTTACCACTTTTGAGACAGTGGAAACCACGCCCCTGATCATTATTAAAAAGGATGATACCAGGGAAACCTTTGACAAATCCAAGATAGAGGCCGGGGTGCTGCGCGCCTGTTATAAAAGGCCTGTGAGCGCCACCCAGATTAAGAAGCTGGTGGACCAGGTGGAAACGGAAATTTATAACAAGGAAGAGCGGGAAATCCCCAGCCGTGTGATTGGGGAGCTTGTGATGAATAAGCTGAAGAATCTGGAGGCGGTGGCGTATGTGCGGTTTGCTTCTGTTTACAGGGAATTTAAGGACATCAACACCTTTATGGACGAATTGAAAAAGGTGCTGGAATAAACAAATCAATGGGAAAACACCTTGCCAAAAAGCAGGGTGTTTTGTACAATATAGAAAGAATTTTAGTGAAGCGTATATGGAAAGGAGCATCCATGCTGGAGCGGTTTTATCCTGACATTTATGTCAGTTCTGCTTATCATATTGATTTCCAGAAATTTTTTGCCTCTGGGTACAGGGGGATAATTTTTGACATAGACAATACCCTGGTTCCCCACGGGGCACCTGCCAGCCCTCAAAGCATTGCCTTTATCCGCCAATTAAAAGAGATGGGGTTCGGCGTTCTCTTTTTGTCTAATAATAAGGAACCAAGGGTGAAAATGTTTGCAGACGCAGTATCCGCAGGGTATATTTTTAAAGGCGGGAAGCCTGGGCGGAAGGGATACTTAAAGGGGATGGCGCTTCTTGGGACAAAGAAAGAAAATACCCTCTTTGTAGGCGACCAGCTCTTTACCGATGTGTGGGGGGCAAGAAATACAGGTATTTTTTCCATTCTGGTCCAGCCCATTGACAAGAAGGAGGAAATCCAGATTGTCCTGAAGCGTTATCCGGAAAAAATTGTCCTAGCCGCTTATAAGCGGAAATGCATCAGAGAAAACAGGGCTTATCTTGCAGATGGGGAAGCGTTTCCCCAATAATCCGGAAACAGTTTCCAGAGGAGGAAGAAGATGATTGATGGACATACGAAAGTCTGTGGGCTGATTGGAAACCCGGTAGGCCATACCATGTCGCCGGTGATTCACAATACCCTGGCAGAACTTTTTTCACATAATCTGGCTTATGTACCCTTTCCGGTGGAAAAGGATGTCCACCAGGCGGTTTTGGGAGCCTATGCACTGGATGTGCTGGGGCTGAACGTTACAGTGCCATATAAAAGCAAGGTAATGGAAGCCCTTTCCCAGGTGGACCCTCTGGCGGAAAAGATTGGGGCGGTAAATACCCTGGTGCGTACTGAGGAGGGTTTCAAAGGCTATAACACAGACATGCCAGGGCTGTACCGGGCGTTATGCAGCGAAGGGATCAGGCTGGAAGGGGAAAAGGTTATTTTGCTGGGGGCAGGGGGAGCCGCCAGGGCGGCGGCTTTTATGTGCGCCCAGTGGGGGGCGGAGCAGGTTTATCTCCTGAACCGCTCCTATGGAAAGGCGCAGGCCCTGGCAGGGGAAGTGAAAGAAAAGACCGGAAGGGACTGCATCTGTCCCATGGCCCTGGGGGAGTATGGAAACCTGCCAGAGGAAAAGTTCCTGGCAATCCAGGCAACCTCCGTGGGCCTATATCCTGACGTGGATAAGGCAGTGATAGAGGAGGAAGCCTTTTACCGGAAAATACATACAGGCTACGACCTGGTTTACAAACCTGCCAATACCCGGTTTATGCAGTTGGTAAAAAAGCAGGGCGGCCAGGCCTGCCATGGGCTGAAAATGCTGCTATATCAGGGGATTATTGCCTATGAACTGTGGAATGGCATTTCCGTCCCGGAACATATGGCCCTGCAGGTTTATGAGAAGCTTAAGCACAAGATGGGGATTGGGGATGAAGGATAATATTATATTAATCGGCTTTATGGGTTCTGGTAAGACAAGCCTGGGCATCCGCCTGTCCTACCAGCTTAAAAGGACCATGATTGACACAGACAAATGGATTGAGCAAAGGCAGAAGAGGACAGTGTCTGAAATTTTTGCAGCATGTGGGGAGGAAGCTTTCAGGAAGCTGGAGACCATGTGCCTGGAAGAACTTACAGCCACTGCCCAAAGGCAGATTATTTCCGTGGGCGGCGGGCTTCCCATAAGAAAGGAAAATCACAGCCTGTTAAAAGAACTGGGAAAGGTATTTTACCTGAAAGCCTCCCCGGAAACCATCTATGAACGGCTGAAAAACGATACCACAAGGCCCCTCCTCCAGGTGGAGGACCCCAAAGGGCGGATCAGGGCGCTTTTGGAACAGCGCTCCCCCATTTATGGATCCTGCGCAGACGTAACGGTGGAGGTTTCGGGGAAATCCTTTGAGGAAATTGTGGAGGAAATTGTAAGGGAAATATAAGGACAGAAGCGGAACTGGAAAACAGCGAAAGCCCATGAAGCGCCAGAGGAAATTAAGACGTGGAACCCGGAAGAATTTCCTCTGCTGGTTTAAGGTGCGGAATGGGCGATAGCGGAACTGGAATAAGAGGCAAATTATGAAAATATTAGTGATAAACGGGCCAAACATTAATTTTCTGGGCATCCGGGAAAAAAATGTGTACGGCAAAGAAGATTATGATTACCTGCTAAACCTGATTGCCCAGAAGGGGAAAGAATGTGGCGTTACCATGGAGGTTTTCCAGAGCAACCATGAGGGTGCGATCATTGACCGGATCCAGGATGCATATTTTGACGGGACAGAGGGGATTGTGATCAACCCAGGTGCATACACCCATTACAGCTATGCCATAAGGGATGCCCTTGCAAGCATATCCATGCCCAAAGTGGAGATTCATATTTCCGACATTACCAGGCGGGAAGAGTTCCGGAAGATTTCCGTAACAGCCCCTGCCTGCCACAGGCAGATTTATGGGCATGGGCTGGAAGGATACCTGGAAGCAGTGGACGCAGTACTGGAAATGAGGGAGAAAAATAAAGAGTAAATAAAATATTCAATAAAGTGGTTGAAAAATATCGTATTTTATATTAAACTGTTAAAGAATTATAACGTGAAAATTTATAGGAGGAATATTTTTATGATTTCTGCAGGTGATTTCAGGAATGGTATTACTATTGAATTAGATAATAATGTTTTCCAAATCATTGAGTTTCAGCATGTGAAACCAGGTAAGGGTGCAGCATTTGTAAGGACCAAACTGAAAAACATAAAGAGCGGCGGCGTAGTGGAAAAAACTTTCAGGCCTACTGAAAAGTGTCCACAGGCACGGATTGACAGGAAAGATATGCAGTACTTGTACTCAGACGGAGAACTGTATAACTTTATGGACGTTGAAACATATGACCAGCTTGCCTTAAACGGCGATACTGTTGGCAATGCACTCAAATTTGTAAAAGAAAATGAAATGGTGAAAATCTGCTCCCACAATGGCAGCGTATTTTCGGTAGAGCCTCCTTTGTTTGTGGAACTGGAGATTATTGATACTGAACCCGGGTTTAAAGGGGATACTGCTACCGGCGCAACCAAGCCTGCCACAGTTGAGACAGGGGCTACGGTGAACGTGCCTTTGTTTGTGGAGATGCATGATGTAATCAAGATTGACACCAGGACCGGAGAGTATCTTTCCAGAGTGTAGGTTTGTTTTTATGTCCCGTCATAGAAGCCTGAAAGACAATGATAAGAGTCATTGTCTTTTTTTGATGCAATAAGCGGATCCAAGCCTTATGATGCAAACAAAAATAATCTGAAAAAGAGAGGTAGTTTATGAGCGGCACATCTATGGATTTCACATCTTTTACAAAAATAATTCTTGAGAATCTTCAAAAAATGCTTGGGGAGGGCTATATGGTTTTTGCCCAGAGCGTAAGGAAAAATAATGGTGTCAGGCGTACAGGCATCGTGGCCAGGCGTATAGGGCAGAATACATCCCCAACGATTTATATTGACGGGCTATACACACAAGGCATTACAAGGGAAGAGGCTGACAGGATATCAGAGGGGCTTTATAATGATTTCCGGGCAGCAGAGTTTGGGGAAGAACCAGACCTGTCAGGCTTTTGTTCTTACGAAACAGCCTGGAAAGGGCTGGCCTTTAAAATGATTTCCGCTGAAAAAAACAAGGAATTGTTAGGGACAATCCCGCATAAGCTGTTCCATAACCTTGCGGTGGTGTTTTATTATACCCTAAGGGAAGCGCCTTTTTATGGCAAGGCGTCTGTCCTGGTGAACAGCCAGCATATGCAGTACTGGGGCGTAAGCACCGGGGAACTGTATAAAAGGGCGTTTTCCAACACGCCGCGGCTGTTTCCGGGCGTGATAGAGGATGCAGAGAAAATCATGCAGGAAATTTTTATGGGCACCATAAAAGGGGATGGGCCAGATAGGGCAGGTTATGAAAAGGAAGAGGCACCAGGGGAAAAATGGATGGGGGAAATGGCCTGCCGGATGGCCAGGGATTGCCAGAGAGGAAAAATTCCCATGTATGTACTGACCAACAGGCAGAGACATTACGGTGCCGCCTGCCTTTTGTACCCGGGCCTTTTGGAAAAATTTGCGGACAGGGCGGGGCAGGATTTTTATGTGCTGCCAAGTTCTGTCCATGAAATGATACTTGTACCCGCAGGCGTGGACGTAGGGAAAGATTCCCTCCGGGAAATCGTGGCAGATATTAACCGCAAGCATGTAGCGGAGGAAGAAGTCCTGGCGGATTCTGTCTATTATTATAGCAGGGGCAAAAAGAAAGTGATATTACTGTAACAAATGATGCCGGGGCTGGAAAGCCCCTGGCCCTGGTATCATTTCTTTTTATAAAATTCACAATTTTTTTATAAAAGTCATACTAGACAATTCTGTTAGCATGTGTTATTATAATCAAGTGATGTAACAAATTTGTAATATTTACTTTTATGCACCCGTAGTCTAACGGATAGAACGAAGGCCTCCGACGCCTTTAATGCAGGTTCGATTCCTGCCGGGTGCATTTGCATCACCTGGTTAATCTGATGTGTCCTTGCGCAAAAGATTTAAAACTATCAGGAAAGGAAATTTATGAATCATTCAGAACAGAACAGGTTCATGGAAGCCAGGGATTGGCTGATGGACCACAGCAAGATTGTAATGCCTCTTGTTCTCATTGTCTGTGTGCTGGTTACGGTTATTGTGGCGGTTAACGCCAACCAGAGAGAAGCCCTGGAAAAAGAAGCAGAGCAGGCTGCCATGGCAGTAGCTGTGAGGGAAGCGGCACCATCCCCGGAGGGAGTGCCAGCACCTGAGTTTGAACTGGAGGAGAACACCCACCCGGAATTAAATACCCTTGTCCGTACTTATTACGATGCCCAGGCAGCAGGGAATATTGAAACGGTCACTTCGTTAAACGCCTATCTGAACGAGATAGAAACAATACGTGTGCAGGAACTGAGCAAATATATTGAGTCCTATCCCACGCTGGATGTCTATACCAAGCCTGGCCTGGAAGAAAACAGCTACGTGGCGTATGTTTATTCGGAAGTGAAGTTTTCGGATATGGAAAAGGCTCTTCCAGGAATGCAGACCTATTATATAGGAATGGATGATGCAGGAGAGTACTTTATCAATGATGGTACATATGATGATACCATCTGGAATTACATCAGGGAAGTAACGCTTCAGGATGATGTGGTGGACTTAAACAACAAAGTTGTTGTGGCATATAATGATATGCTTGCAGAAGATGAAGAGCTGAACGAGTTTATTGCCTACCTGAAGGAAAAGATTAACGAAGACGTGGGAGAGATCCTTGCCCAGGCAGAACAGCCGGAGGAGACGTTAGAGCCAGCCGCTTCCCAAGAGGAAGCACCGCCGGAAGGGGAACAGCCGGTAATCATGACGGTCCGGGCTACTGATGTGGTTAACATCAGAAGTTCTGACAGCGAAGAAGCTGACAGGATAGACAAGGCGCAGATTGGACAGGAATTTACCCTGCTTGAACAAAGAGGTAACGGCTGGAGTAAGGTCAGGTACAATGACAGAGACGCTTATATCAAAAGTGATTATCTGGAAGCAGTTATAGGAGAAAACACTGCGGCAGATTCTTCCGAAAATGCAGAACAGGCAGAACAAAATGAAGAGCCTGCACAAACCGGTGGGGAAGAGGCTTCTACAGCGGATACGCCCATTGGCACTGTAACGGTAGTTGAGAGCGTGCGGGTGCGCAAAAGTGCCAGCACAGAGGCAGAAGTACTGGGAACCGCATATGAAGGGGATGAGCTGGAGCTCCTTATGAAGCTTGCAGACGGCTGGACCAGAGTCAGGTATCAGGGACAGACAGCTTATGTAAAGTCTGAATATGTGGAATAGAAAGGCATTTTGCCCATAGGATTCCCGGGAAGCAAACATATGGAAATTCATTTTGAATAATAAGAAAGAGCATTTTATTCTGTATGCATTTGTAGTATACTTACAGAATAAAATGCTTTTTTGTTTCATGGCAATAGTAAAAGGACAGAAACAGAACTTAAAATAAAATCAGGGAGGTTTGGAATGTTTGGGAAATTTAATATAGGCATTATTGGGACAGGAAATATAGCGGGCGTGATGGCAAATACTGTCAATCAGATGAAAAATGTGAAGCTTTACGGGGCTGCCTCCAGGGAAAAGGTGAAAGCGGATGTGTTTGCCGGAAAATATGGATGCAAAAAGGCTTATGGCTCTTATGAAGAACTGGCGGCAGATAAAAAGGTAGATTTAATTTACATTGCCACCCCTCATTCGGAGCATTATGCCAATGCACGGATGTGTTTGGAGTACGGGAAGCCAGTCCTTTGTGAAAAGTCATTTACTGCCAACGCCTCCCAGGCGGAAGAACTGATCCGCCTGGCCAGGGAGAAGCGGGTTTTCATCGCAGAGGCCATATGGACCCGTTACCTGCCTATGCTCGCCACCATACGGGAAGTGGTGGGCAGCGGGGTGATCGGGGAGCCCAGGACCCTTACCGCTAACCTTGGCTATGTGATAGACAAAGTGGAGAGACTCCAAAATCCAGCCCTGGCAGGAGGCGCGCTTCTGGATGTGGGGGTATACCCGCTGAATTTTGCCCTGATGCTTTTTGGGCATGGCATAGAAAAAATCATTTCCCATTGTACCTATACCAAAACAGGGGTGGACGAGCAGAACGCCATCACCCTTCAATACACAGACGGAAGGATGGCGTATTTAAACAGCTCCATGGTATCTGTCAGTGACCGGAAAGGGATTATATATGGCACAAAAGGTTTCCTTATTGTGGAAAATATCAACAACTTCCAGAGCGTGGCTGTTTATGACCCTGGCTACAAAAAGATTGCCCAATACAAATGTCCCAAACAGATTTCCGGGTATGAATATGAGGTGGAGGCGTGTATGAAGGCTATACGCAAGGGTGACATTGAATGTGAGGAGATGCCCCATGGGGAAATCCTGCGGGTTATGGAAATCATGGACGGGCTCCGGAAGGAATGGGGCATTGTGTACCCTTTTGAAAAAACAGAAACCACCCAAACGCCCCAGGAAGCGTCTTCCCGGGAGACGGACAGGGAGGAAAGGGGAACAGTAATAGAAGAATTGGCAGAAAAGGCGGAATAAAAAGCACTAAGATATAAAATATCTGCAATCCTGTGAATAGGGCAGCATTTTCTGGAGAAAATAAGACAGAGTGGACAGAAGTCCATTCTGTTTTTAATTAAGGGAAAACAGCGGGACTGGAATAGGAGAAACAATGAGAAGCGATGATATGAGGGTTTTGCAGGAGGTGCAGAGAAATACCAAAATGGCCATGAAAGCTATTGAGGCCATAAGTGAAAAAATCTATGATGATGGCCTGTCTATGCAGGTTACGAGGGAATCCATGAAATATGGGGATATCTATAATAAAGCCACGGACAGGCTTTTAGATGGAAAAGCCCCCTCCTACAAAGAGACAGGATTTGAAGATATCATGTTAAAGGGCGGCGTAAAAGCGAACACGATGTTTAACACCAGTACAAGCCATATTGCCGAGTTGATGATCCAGGGTTCCAACAGGGGGCTGACGAGTATGTGGAAGGCAATCAACCATCACGGGAATGCAGGGAACATTTCAATGGAAGTGGCAAAAGAGCTGATGGACTTTGAAGAGAAAAACATTGAAAGGCTGAAAAAATATTTATAAGAAGGCCAGATTTTAAATTTTCCTGAAACTTTTATCATTTAATTGCTTAAAGTGTATTGTGCAATTTAAAAGTACGTTATATAATACTATAAGGACAGGAGGTGTATTGTGTCCGAGATTGTATACAAGAATACTATACCACAATTATACTTAACCAAAGGAGGAGATATTGTATGTCATATGTTGATGAAGTGTTACAAATGGTAGTTGAAAAAAATCCCGCCCAGCCGGAGTTCCACCAGGCGGTAAAGGAGGTTTTAGAATCCCTTCGTGTGGTAATTGAAGCAAATGAGGAAGCCTACAGGAAGGATGCGCTGTTAGAGAGGCTGGTGACGCCGGAGAGGCAGCTTTTGTTCAGGGTACCCTGGGTGGATGACAAGGGGCAGGTTCAGGTGAACAATGCTTTCCGCGTACAGTTTAACAGCGCAATCGGCCCCTATAAGGGAGGCCTTCGCCTTCATCCCAGTGTAAACTTGGGGATTATCAAGTTCCTGGGCTTTGAGCAGATTTTTAAGAATTCCCTTACAGGGCTTCCCATTGGCGGCGGCAAGGGCGGTTCTGATTTTGACCCCAAGGGAAAATCGGACAGGGAAGTGATGGCGTTTTGCCAGAGCTTTATGACGGAACTGAACAAGTACATAGGGGCTGACACAGACGTCCCTGCTGGCGATATTGGCACAGGGGCAAGGGAAATCGGCTATATGTACGGGCAGTATAAGAGAATCCGCGGGGTATACGAAGGGGTTCTCACAGGCAAAGGCTTATCCTACGGCGGTTCCCTGGCAAGGACAGAGGCTACCGGCTATGGGCTTTTATATCTTACACAGGAAATGTTAAAGTGCAATGGGCATGACCTAAAGGGCAAGACGGTGGTGATTTCCGGTTCCGGAAACGTGGCTATTTATGCAACCCAGAAGGCGCAGCAGCTTGGGGCGAAGGTAGTAACTGTATCCGATTCCACAGGCTGGGTATATGACCCGGAGGGAATTGACGTGGCTCTCTTAAAGGAGGTAAAGGAAGTAAAACGTGCAAGGCTCACAGAATATGCAGCAGCAAGGCCCAGTGCAGAATACCATGAGGGCAGAGGCGTCTGGGGCGTTAAATGTGATGTGGCACTTCCCTGTGCAACACAGAATGAGCTGCTTATTGACGACGCGAAGGCACTGGCTGCCAATGGCTGTATCGCTGTGGCGGAGGGCGCAAATATGCCTACTACTATTGAGGCCACAGAATACCTGCAGGCAAAGGGCGTTCTCTTTGCTCCCGGCAAGGCGGCGAATGCAGGCGGCGTTGCCACCTCTGCACTGGAAATGAGCCAGAATTCCGAAAGGCTTAGCTGGACCTTTGAGGAAGTGGACAGCAAATTGCAGGGGATTATGGTCAACATTTTCCACAACATGGACCAGGCGGCAAAGAAATACGGCATGGAAGGGAATTATGTGGCAGGGGCTAATATCGCAGGCTTCTTAAAAGTGGCAGATGCCATGACAGCCCAGGGTATTGTTTAAACAAAAGGAATCAGGAAATTAGGCAGGCACAGGAAAACAGCAATAAATGTTTTTCTGTGCCATTTTTATGCCTACAGGCACCTCATCCCCAGGGGCTGGTCAGGAAGTATATTTTTCAATCAGCTCTTCCAGTTCCCCATGATGGCCCGAAATCCACTGCCCATAGGTGAGGTTTTCGGAGGCAACCTGCTTCCCCAGTTCTGTCAAAAAACGTGGGATATCCTCTGCCAGGATAGCCTTTCCCATATCCGCCAGGATTTCCCTCCCGCCCTCTGCACATCCCCCATGAAAAATTGCAAAGGCGGGCTTGGGGCCTGCCGGGGTCTGCTTAATGCCGCCCCGGAAGCCGATGGCGCCAACCTGGTGGCAGCCACAGGAAGAGGGGCAGCCGGATATGTGGATTTTGGGAAGGACCCCATCGGCAAAATCCTCCCTGCAGACAGCCTGGATGCATTCCTGTAAAAGCGCCTGGGAATCACCGATGCCTACCTGGCAGACTTGGGCGCCAATGCAGGCGATAGAGGTTTCGAACAGGTTATTTGCGCCGTCAGCGGTGGCTTCCAGTATTTTTTCGGCTTCGGCGGCATTGCAGTTGATTATATACATCCCTTCCTCCGGCGTCAGGCGGATTTCCACCTGGTCCATGGTTTCTATAAGCCGGTCCAGAAGGAGGGCTTTTTCAGGGGAGAGATTGCCGCCTATGGGCTGGTAGAAGACAGCGTACAATCCCTCCTGCTTTTGGGGCAGGATGCGCTTACCGGAGATTGCCCCGCCGTTTCCACGCTTGGTTATTTCCGGTAAGGCGATTTGGATGTCCAGCTTTCCGGTGGCAAGGGTTTCTTCCAGCTTTTCCTGGTAGGCTTTAATAAATCCCTCTTTTCCCAGGGTCTCCAGCATAAAACGGGTTCTGGATTTTGCCCTGTTTTCATAGTTCCCGTAAGTTAGGAAGGTGTTTACCATTGCCTTGATATAATACAGAAGGGCGCTGGCAGGGGCATCCTTTGCCACACAGACGCCAAGAGAGGGCTTGATACCAAGGCCGCCTGCGGCATAGACCTCAAAGGCCGGCCCAGGCTTTGCCACAAATCCCAGGTCACGGAAGGTGGAATGGGTTTCATTTTCCGGTGAATTGGAAAAACTTACCTTCAGCTTCCGGGGAAATTTCACTGATTTGATAAAGTGCATGAGATAGTCCCCGGCGGCTTCCGCATAGGGCATCACGTCGAAAGCTTCCCCGCCTAAGACCCCGGATAAAGGGGATGCCATCACGTTCCGGGGGAAATCCCCGCCGCCGCCCCTGGAGACCATCCCCGCCCTCCAGGCTTCTTCTATCAGTGAAAACAGGCAGGAGGGTTCCAGGTTGTGGAGCTGGAGGGATTGGCAGGTAGTGAGTTTTAGGCGGTCAATATGATATTTACTACAGCTTTCCACAAGAAAATGCAGACGCTTTTTTGTAAGCCGCCCGCCTGCCATGCGGAGCCGCAGCATATGCTTTGCGCCGCCTCTTTGGGCATAGCTGCCAAAGCCGCCGGAAAACTTTTTATAGTCGGCGGCAGAAATTTTTCCCTGGTGGAACTGTAAGGTTTTTTCTTTAAATTCTGCAAGGTCCGGCAGAAATTCCTCCAAATAATCTCTGGGCATTGTCTTTTCCTTTCTCAAATTAATCTATTATTATATTGCCCCGATTTTCCTGTAAAATTACGATAGATTTTTTTTGGCTTTCAGCTTTGGTTGTTTTTTATGGGCGGTTATATTATAATGTTGAAAGGTGAAATCAGAATAAAAACACAGCGGGCAGGCTGTGGCAGTGATGGAATCAGAATGGAGGATGAATATGTACCAATTTACGGACGATTGCCTTACTGGGATCAAAGAGATTGACGATGAGCACAGAAGACTGTTTCAGTTGATTAATGAGACAATGGAAATCCTGAATATGGGGGATTCCCAGACGATTGTAATGAATCTGCTGATGGAACTGAAAGTATATGCCGAGAACCATTTTGCCCATGAAGAGGCGTATATGGAAAGGGTAAGGGATAAAGAGTTAACCCGCCAGAAAAAGGAACATGCCCAGTTTAAAGAAAAGATTGCAGGCTATTCCATGACAGATATGACCGAGGAGGCAGGGAAGCAGATTGTACAGGAGCTTCTTTCATTTATGGCAAAGTGGCTTTATCATCATATTTTGGGAAGCGACCTTATGATTGGGAAATTTATGGAAGCCCCTGGTGAGGATGCTTTCGCCTTTACCGCGAAATATAAGACAGGTATCCCTTTCGTAGACGGCCAGCACCGGAAGCTGTTTGAAATTATTAAGGAGACCCATGGGCTGATCAACCAGGAATATGTCCATGACAAGTATGATGAAATTGTACATATACTGGAGGAATTGAAGGACTATACAATAATGCATTTCCAGGAGGAAGAGAACTATATGGAAAGCATAGGGTATGATGGCCTTGCTATCCAGCGCATGGCGCACAGCGCGTTTATAGACCGCCTGAATGGAGTTAATCTGGAGGATGTGGACGATAACCAGAAAGAATACCTGGAAGAGCTGATCGGCTTTTTGCTGGAATGGCTTACAGGCCATATACTGAAAATGGATAAACGCATTCCGGCCAGGTAGCGGCAGCGGACAGTAGCTGTATAAGAAAACATAACACACAACGGGAGTGTAGAAAAGGCAGATGCCATGGAAAATGCAAAAGAAACAGTAAAAAAAACAGGGTATAAAAAAGAAAATATCCATACGGCCATAGGGATGGCGTGGCCTGCTATCGTGGAGTCTTTTTTTGTAGCGTTTGCAGGGCTTGTGGATTCTTTGATGGTAAGCTCCCTGGGCTCCTATGCGGTGGCGGCGGTAGGGCTTACCACCCAGCCAAAGTTCATAGGCCTGGCGTTGTTTTTCGCGCTGAATGTGGCAATCTCCGCCCTGGTGGCCAGGCGCAGGGGAGAGGGCAAGCAGGAGGAAGCCAACAGGATTTTATATACAGCCCTTGTTTTCCTGTTAGCGGCGGCGGTAGTTTTAAGCATCCTGTTTGTGGCCCTTGCAGGCCCGATTATCCGGTTGTGCGGTTCCACTCCCGAGACCCATGACAGTGCGGTGGCCTACTTTCAGATAATCATGGGGGGCATGATTTTTAACTGTGTGCAGATGGGCATTAATTCCGCCCAGCGGGGAACAGGAAATACCAAGATTACTATGCGCACCAATATTACCTCCAATACCATCAATATTATTGCCAATTATCTGCTGATCAATGGCAATTTTGGCTTTCCTGCCATGGGCATCCAGGGGGCGGCGCTGGCTACGGTTTTCGGGACAGTGGTGGCCTGTGTAATGAGCCTTTTATCCATCAGGGATTCCCGGGGATTTATCAGTATCCCCTATATACTCCGAAATAAAATACGCCCTGCCCGGGCTACCTTTTCCAATTTGGTGAAGGTGGGCTACAGCGTATTTTTTGAGCAGATACTGATGCGTATCGGTTTTATGATGACCGCTGTGATGGCAGCCCATCAGGGGACCGATGCTATGGCAGCCCATCAGGTGGGGATGAATATTATGGGCCTGTCCTTTTCCTTTGGGGACGGCCTGCAGGCGGCAGCAGTGGCGCTGATTGGAAGGAGCCTGGGGGAGGGGGACAAGGAGCTGGCGAAAGAATACGGGCGGATATGCAGGATGATGGGAGGCGTGATTGCCCTGTGCCTTACTGTGATTTATTTTACAGGGGCAAGGCCTTTCTTTGGGCTTTATTTCAGGGAAGCGCACATTGTGGATATTGGCGTCCAGATTATGCGTGTGATCATTTTTGTGGTGGTATTCCAGATCAGCCAGGTTATTTATATGGGATGCCTGCGGGGAGCCGGGGACACCCTTTACACAGCGGCAGTGTCTACCTTCAGCGTTACCCTGGTCCGCACAGCGGTGTCTTATATCGGGGGCTATGTCCTGGGATGGGGCATTATTGGCATTTGGCTTGGGGTATTGGGCGACCAGGTATCCAGGTTTCTTTTCGCTTCCATCCGCTTTAAAGCGGGAAAGTGGACGGAAATTAAAATTTAGGGAACTGCCCCAAAAAATCTTTGGGACAGTTCCCGTATGGAGCTATGTTATGATATCCAGGCTCCCGCCTTGGGCGGAAACCGGAATTTCAGCAGTTTGGACAGGGACCTCCATCCCCCCAAGTTCCAGGGATACCCCGCTGGCATTGTCATATCCGGCGGGAGAACCGCTGCTGTTTTCCTGTTTTTCTTTGGAAAGCCTGTCAAACATTGCCTTTAAATATTTCAGGTCTGCTTCCATAATATCCCGAAGCTCTTCAGAACGGTGTTTTTTCTTTAAAAGCTCCAGGTCTTCCGGGTCAAGGCTAACTTCCCCGGAGGAGGATATTTCATCAGAGAGCAGTTCTGCGCTTAATTCTTCAGCCATGGACTTTTCCATCCGGCGCATTTCTTCCTGGAGCTCCCGCATCATTTCCAGCATTTTTTCCTCTAATTGGGCAAGCTCCTCCGGGGAGGGCGCAGTTTCTTCTATTTGGGAATCCTGGTTTTCCTCTGGCAGGCTGGCTTCGCAGGGGCTGCCTTCTTTTTTGGCATTTTCTTCTTCCTTTAAGTGCTTCATCCGCTTTTTGGCAATCCTCACCATTTTTTCTGCGTGGGCGATAGCATGGAGAAGCTCCTGGTCGTCATAATCGCCAGTTCCCCGTTTCATTTTCAGGCCTGAAATTTTTGAGTAGGCTCTTGTGATTACCTCCCTGGCATTGGCAGAGGTCCTGGTCCGCATAAGCTGTGCGGAAAGTTCTTTAAAATTATATTGGGAGCGTTTACGTTTTGTTTTTTCTTTCTTGGCGGTAGTGCTGCTGGCTCTATTCAAGGAGATTTTTTTTACCCCATTATTTCCAAAACCGACCATCATGCTCATATCAAATCCCCTGCCTTTCAGATTTTTATGTTCTTTTTAAAAATATCGGCGGGAGGGGCGGGTTTCTTAACCAGGGGGAAGGGGCGCAGGGTGGCATTTGGTGACAGGATTTTACTATTTGGATACAAGGAGGGAGAAAGGCGCGCAGCAAGCTTAAAAATTAGTCTCTATGGCTATCGTTTATGGAATATTTCCGGGAACCTGTCCATATAATATAATAATACTTTATGTGCTTTCAGGAGGATAATTATGGCAAGAGGACAGCGAAAAACAGTGGAAACTAAAATTGCGGAAAAAGAGGAACTGGTACAAGCCCTGCGGACAAGGCTGAAGTCAGAACAGGGAGAGCTGGATGCCCTTTACAAGGAAAAGAGGGAGAAGGACATGGAAGGGCTGAACCAGCTATTGGAAGAATCCGGCCTGGACCTGGACGAGGCTTCTTTGATTATTCAGGAATATCTCCAAAACCACACTTCCCAGGAGCGGTATGCCTGACGGGAGAGGCATGGCATGGGCGCAGGAGCGGCTGGCTTTTGGCAGGAGCAGGGCAGAGCAGGAAACTTCTGCCAAAGGAGGCGCTTTATGTATTCTATGTGCATTTTTACAAAAATTTAAAAATTTTCATACAAATATTGTGTATATTAAATAAATGGTGTAGAATCATTATATAGCAATTAACTTACATATGAAGGAGAAAGAAATGCTAGTAACATTAGTACCATTATTTGATGAAGAGATGCGTGTGCGTGCATATTCAGTATTTACACAGAAGAATAATATTTTGTTAAACCCTATTTTGCAGGGAACCGGATATAATGACGGTTCATTTCAGGTTATGGGGCTTGAGCTGATTGAGAGCCTGGGCCTGGATTCCTTTACATCGGGGGAGGAATTTTTTGTGCCTGTGAATAATATCTCTGTGTTTTCCGATATCAATGGGCAGTGCAGCGCGGATCATAGCAGGCTGGTTCTGCTGATGGACAATACGATTGTGCCGAAAGAAAACTATATTGCCAGGCTTCGGGAATTGAAGGGCATGGGCTATAAACTGGCTATGCGTAAATTGATGGTGCAGAAATTTGAGGAGTACAGGGAAATCCTGTCTATGGTTGACTATGTCCTCCTTGACCATAAGAAGATTGATATCACCAAAGCGAGAATTTATTTTTCCAGGCTGTTTCCCAATATTAAACTTTGCGCCGGGAATATCCAGAGCCAGGAAATTTTTGAAGAGTTAAAGAAAGAGGGCGGATATCAGTTTTATGAAGGGGAATTTTACAGGGTGCCTGTGACGAAAGGCAGGAGGACGGAAGTGTCCCCGTTAAAAGTGAATTATATTGAACTGTTAAACATTGTCAACAGCGATGATTTTGAACTGAACCAGGCAGCGGACATTATCGGGCGGGACACGGCGCTGGTCATCTCCCTGCTTAAGATGGTTAACCGGATGACGGTGAATTCAGAGATTTCCTCTATCAGGCATGCGGCGGCTATGCTGGGGCAGCGGGAACTGAAGAAGTGGATCAACACTGCGGTTGCCAACGAGCTTTATGCGGATAAGCCCAATGAGGTTACAAGGCTTTCCCTTTTGCGTGCCAAATTTGCGGAGAGCCTGGCTCCTTTCTTTGATTTGCGGCTTCAGTCCCCGGAATTGTTCCTGATGGGGCTGTTCTCAGTGCTTGACCTGATTTTAGATAAATCTATGGAAGAGGCGCTGGATATGGTTAAGGTATCAAAAGAAATCAGGGAGGCGCTGGTTGGGCATGAAGGAGTTTTTGGGCCTATCCTGAACTTCATTCTTCGCTATGAGGCTGCCGACTGGCAGGAAATATCCAGGCTGATGATACTTGGGAATATGGAGCTGGAGGAAGTGCATGACGCTTATATTGATTCCCTCAAGTGGTATCGGGAGCTGTTTGCAGAATTATAATTAAGGAACAGGGTGTAATTGATACAGGCGGAAGCTTTTCCAAAGCTCCCGCCTGTGTTAATTTGACATAAGGGCAGTTCGCGGGGCGTGCTGCCCGTTGTTATTCCTCTTCCAGCCCTTCTAAGGAAGGGGAGGGGCCGGTACGGATAGAGATACCGTTAACCTCCACCTGGTCGCTGAGCTCAATTACCAGGCAGCGTTTGCCGTCCAGGGTCATGGTGTTTACCAGGTGGGCACGTTCCGGGTTAACCTTTACCACCACATCCGGGGTTTTTACTTCAAAAGTTCTGGTGTTGGCCACATTATCCACCAGCAGGGAGGTGTTTTCCCCGGCGGCTTCATCAAATATTTTTTCAAAGCCAGCCAGCCGTTCCTCCGGTGCACCGCTTTTTTCAAACAGGTCTTTTACCTGGCGCTTGTCCAGGGTAAGGGGTTCAGGCAGTTCCTTATGTTCTTCGATCATTTCTGTCAGATTTTCGTGGATGTTTTTCACCACCTCATATTCTGCAAAATCCCCCAGGGTTTCCTCCACCAGGGCCTGGAAGGCTTCCTTCTGGCTTCCGGCGGAGAGGGGGAGCACAGCTCCCAGGATCCCGTCCACAAATTCCGAATGGGGTTCCTCAGGATTTTTGGTATAATACAGCGTGCTGTGAAGGTCTGTACACCGGTCGTTAAAGGCCGGGAAAAGAAAGCCTGTGTGTGGCGCTTCCACCACCCAGTCCCGGACTCTGTTGTGGAACTCATTGCTGTCCATATGGTAGCTTAAGCCTGGCTTGGAAAGGTTTACAGGGCACAGGCAGCACATGATATAGTCAAAGACGGTGTCGGAGGCGTCGTCCATGGTGAGCCCGTCACTGGCCTTGCCAGGGACGTCGTAGGCGTCATGGATTACCAGGATCAGGTAATTTCCCACATATTCGTAGGAACCGATGACCCTGTCATAAAATTCTTCCAGAAGGGCATCATCTGTCAGCTTGCTGTCCCGGAGCCGCAGGAGGAATTCCTGGGTTCCCCCTTCCTCCTCTGTGGATAAGGGAAACTCCAGGTTCAGCATATTCTTTCCCAGAGATCCGGAGAGGGTTTTGCGCAGCAGCTCAAAATACTTGAAGATCTCTTCTTCCGGGAGGGAGAGGAAAGCGTCCTTAAATTCCGTTTTTTTATTTTTTTCCCCGTCCACGTAACAGCCGCAGATGCGGGTAATGGAACAGTTGGCAGGGGTGTAAAGGCGTTTCAGTTCGTTGATTTCCTGTTTGATCATAAATCATTCTCCTTGTGCTTTCCCATATTTGCGTACCTGCTATGCCCCGCACTTAGCGTCCCGCCCTCCATGGTTCAACGGGAAATCAGGATTCTGTTCCTCATTGGTTTCCTCATCATGAGAGATAGGGCAGCCTGCCTGGCAGGAGGCCTGGCTGATGCATTCCTGGGCGTGGCACTGGGGCTGTGTGTTTAGATTCTTCTGTGCGGTGGAGAGCATCAGCTTGATCCGGTTGAGCTGGTTTACTTCGCTGGCACCGGGATCATAGTCGATTGCTACAATATTGCTTAAAGGATACTGCCTGCGCAGCTCTTTGATCACCCCTTTGCCGACTACATGGTTGGGCAGGCAGGCGAAGGGCTGGGCGCAGACGATATTGTTAACGCCCTCATGGATCAATTCCACCATTTCCCCTGTAAGGAACCAGCCTTCCCCTGTCTGGTTGCCGATAGAGACAATAGGCTTTGCATATTCCACCGTCCGGTAAATGCTGGTAGGGGGCGTAAAATGCCTGCTTTTGGCAAGGGCTTTGGCTGCCCCGCCCCGGAGAAATTCCAGTGCGCTGATGCCAAGCTTTGACAGCCGGGCGGCTTTTTTGCTGGTTCCCAGCTCCTTTGCCTTGTAAATCTGGTTATAAAAGCAGTAAAGCATAAAGTCAAGCAGATCCGGCACCACTGCCTCCGCCCCTTCCTCTTCCAGCAGCTCAACCAGATGGTTGTTTGCGGCGGGGGCAAATTTCACCAGGATTTCCCCTACAATACCCACTTTGGGCTTTACCTGGCCTGTAACGGGGATGGCATCAAATTCTTCCACTATTTGCCGACACATTTTCCGGAAGGTGAAGAAACCAGGATGTTTCCGGGAGACAAAGGCCTGGCATTTTTCCAGCCATTTCTGGTGCAGGGCTTCCACGCTGCCCTTTTCTTTTTCATAAGGGCGCATACGGTAAATGCATCGCATGAAAATATCCCCAAATACTGCCCCATAGGCAGCGCGGGCCAGCAGGCCGGCGTTTAAATGGAAGCCGGGGTTGGACTCGATTCCCGCCAGGTTCAGGGAAATAACAGGGATCTGCGGCATTCCGGCCTTTTCCAGTGCCCTGCGGATAAAGCCTACATAATTCGTGGCACGGCAGCCGCCCCCGGTCTGGGACATGATCACGGCAACCTTGTTTAAGTCGTATTTGCCAGAGAGCAGCGCATCCATAATCTGCCCCACCACCATAAGGGAGGGGTAGCAGGCATCGTTGTTTACATATTTCAGCCCCATGTCCACCGCCCGTTTGTTGTCGTTGGGCAGCACCTCAAAGTGATAGCCGCAGGCCCGGAAAGCGGACTCCAGGATATCAAAATGGATGGGGGACATCTGGGGGCACAAAATGGTGTATTCTTTCCGCATTTCTTCCGTAAACTGTACTTTTTCGATGGCGGAAGAGCGTGCCGTGCGGGGCTTATTTTGTTTCTCCTTCACATGGATGGCGGAGATCAGGGAGCGGATACGGATCTTTGCCGCTCCCAGGTTATTGACTTCATCAATTTTCAGGCAGGTATAAATCTTATCCGAGCCTGTGAGGATATCGCCCACCTGGTCGGTGGTGACGGCATCCAGCCCGCAGCCAAAGGAGTTTAGCTGGATCAGGTCAAGGTTTTCCACCGTCTTTACATAGCTGGCGGCGGCATAGAGCCTGGAATGGTACATCCACTGGTCGGAAACGATAAGGGGACGCTCCGGCTTTGCCAGATGGGAGATGGAGTCCTCAGTAAGTACGGCGAAACCGTAGGAGGCAATCAGTTCCGGGATGCCGTGGTGGATTTCCGGGTCAATATGGTAAGGGCGCCCCGCCAGCACAATGCCCCGTTTTCCTTCTTTTTCCAGGTAAGAGAGGGTCTCCTCGCCCTTCTTTTGCATGGCCAGGCGGGCGGCGGCTAATTCCTCCCAGCCCAGGCGGGCAGCCTCCCTTACTTCCCCGGCAGGCAGCTCTTTAAATTCCTTTACCAGGGCATCCGAGGCCGTTTTCAGGCTCCCAAAGGACAGGAAAGGGTTGCGGAAAACCATGTCCCCCCGGCCAATTTCCTCTACATTGTTTTTAATATTTTCCGAATAGGAGGTGACAATAGGGCAGTTGTAGTGATTATTGGCACCCTCCATTTCATCCCGCTCATAAAAAAGGGCGGGATAAAAGATAAAATCCGGCTTCTGGCTGATCAGCCAGCTGATATGCCCATGGGCAAGCTTGGCGGGATAACACTCCGACTCACTGGGAATGGATTCAATCCCCAGCTCGTAAATTTTCCGGTTGGATACAGGGGATAAAACCACACGGTATCCCAGCTTTGTAAAAAAGGTATGCCAGAAGGGGTAGTTTTCGTACATATTAAGTACCCGGGGAATCCCCACGCTCCCCCGGATGGCTTTGTCCGCAGGTAAAGGCTCATAGCCGAAAACCCGTTTCAGTTTATAATCAAAGAGATTGGGAATGTTGTTCTCATTTTTTTGCCTGCCCAGGCCCCGTTCGCAACGGTTGCCGGATATGTACTGCCGCCCGCCTGTAAATTTATTGATGGTAAGGCGGCAGCTATTGGTACATCCCTTACATTTTGCTATACTTGTTTCAAACTCCAGGGCATTTATCTTTTTGAAAGGGAGCATGGTGGTCTCATAGCCCTCCTGGTAATGCTCCCTGGCGATCAGGGCAGCCCCGAAAGCCCCCATAATGCCTGCAATGTCCGGGCGGATAGCTTCACACCCGGCAATTTTTTCAAAGCTCCGGAGGACGGCGTCGTTGTAGAAGGTCCCGCCCTGGACCACAATATTTTTTCCCAGGGCAGAGGCATCGGAAACCTTGATTACCTTAAACAGGGCGTTTTTGATTACTGAATAGGCAAGTCCGGCGGAAATATCCGGCACGGACGCCCCTTCCTTCTGTGCCTGTTTCACTTTGGAATTCATAAACACAGTGCAGCGGGTACCCAGGTCAATGGGATGGGCTGCAAACAGTGCCGCCTTTGCAAAGTCCTCCACGGTATAGTTCAGGGATTTGGCAAAGGTTTCGATAAAGGAGCCGCAGCCGGAGGAACAGGCTTCGTTAAGCTGGACACTGTCTACCGTCTGGCTTTTAATTTTGATGCATTTCATGTCCTGGCCGCCGATATCCAGGATACAGTCTACCTGGGGATTGAAAAACGCGGCGGCATAATAGTGTGCCACTGTCTCTACTTCCCCGTCATCCAGCAGAAAAGCCGCCTTCATAAGTGCTTCCCCATATCCTGTGGAGCAGGAGCGCACAATACGGACGCCTTCCGGAAGCTGGGAATAGATTTCCCTGATTGCCCGGATGGCGGTCTTTAACGGGCTTCCATCGTTACTGCTGTAAAAAGAGTACAGCAAGGAGCCGTCTTCGCCTACCAGGGCAATTTTGGTGGTAGTGCTCCCGGCGTCAATGCCCAGGAAACAGTTCCCTTTATAGGAAGGGAGGGATCCGGTTTGGACACGGTAGTTTGCATGGCGTTCCCGGAAGCTTTCATATTCCTCAGGGGAGGAAAACAAAGGTTCCATCCGCTCCACTTCGAATTCCATTTTGATTTCCCCCGAGAGCCGGGATGTGATTTCCTCCATGGACACGGATACCTCATCCTTTGCGTTCATGGCGGAGCCGATGGCGGCAAACAGATGGGAATGCCCGGTATCAATAATATGTTCTTCATCCAGCTTTAAGGTGCGGATGAAAGCTGTCTTTAGTTCGGAGAGGAAGTGTAAAGGACCGCCTAAAAAGGCAACATGCCCCCGGATAGGTTTTCCGCAGGCAAGACCGCTGATGGTCTGATTGACCACCGCCTGGAAAATGGAAGCGGACAAGTCTTCTTTGGTCGCCCCGTCGTTGATCAGGGGCTGGATATCGGATTTGGCAAACACGCCGCACCTTGCCGCGATGGTGTAAAGGGAACGGTAGCCTTTGGCGTATTCATTCAGTCCTGAGGCGTCGGTCTGCAGAAGGGACGCCATCTGGTCAATAAAGGAGCCGGTGCCCCCTGCGCAGATGCCGTTCATGCGCTGTTCCACATTGCCCCCTTCAAAGTAAATGATCTTGGCGTCTTCCCCCCCAAGTTCAATAGCTACATCCGTCTTCGGCGCAAGCCCCTGCAGGGCTGTGGCTACGGCGATCACTTCCTGTACAAAGGGGACTTCTAAATGCCGGGCCAGGGTAAGCCCCCCGGAACCGGTGATTACCGGGTGCAGGATGATATTCCCCAGTTGGGAGCGGGCGTCGGCAAGGAGCCCGGAGAGTGTTTCTTTTATATTTGCAAAATGTCTTCTATAGTCAGAAAAAAGAATATTATGAGCATCATCCAAAATGGCAATTTTGACAGTGGTAGAGCCGATGTCAATGCCAAGGGTATAATGTTGATTGTCCATAATCTACCGCCTTTCTATCATAATATTTGTTCCAGTAATTTCCTATACTAATAGCATAGCGTTATTTTGACACGCGTTGTTATTATACGACAGGGTATTTCAAAATGCAATCCGGGAAACTAAACAATTTGTAAAGAAAAAATTGTAAATTTCTAAAAAAAGATTGGGTTTATTTACAATTTCATGCAGGGATGTTAGAATATATGAAGTTTAGGTTAAACCAATGCCAGTTTTGTAGGCAATATGCTGTATGGCTTAAAACACCATGAAAAAGGATTTACGATGCTTCAAAAAACGGGGGTAGAAAGAAATCATGAGAATGTCAGATAAGTTTGAAAAAAAATTTGGGAAATATGCAATCAATAATTTATCCATGGTATTAATCATCTGTTATGCGTTCGGTTATCTTTTTTACTGGATGTATCCTAATATGCTTTCTTACCTGTACTTAAATCCCTATGAGATTATTTTCCACGGGCAGGTATGGCGGCTTTTTACCTGGCTGGTCATCCCTCCTTCCCGGTTTGATTTCTTTACCTTGCTGATGCTGTATTTTTATTACTCCCTGGGAACCACCTTAGAGAGGACATGGGGGACTTACCGTTATAATGTATATATTTTTTCGGGCATGTTTTTTACCATACTTGGGTCTTTCCTGCTCTTTGCCTACACGCTGGTTTTTATGGGGGAAGGCCTGCCGATATTTTGGGAAACCTATAATACCCCTTACTCGCTGGCACCCATGTTCAGCACTTATTATGTAAATATGTCTATTTACTTTGCTTTTGCCGCCACCTACCCCAATATGCAGCTTCTGCTGTTCTTTTTCATACCTGTTAAAATTAAGGTGCTGGCAATTATATATGGTGCCCTGCTGGTTTTCGATTTTATTACAGGCGGTGTAGCCGTCAAATTCGTAATCGGCGCATCCCTTATGAACTTCCTGATCTTTTTCTTTAGCGGAAGGGGGATGATCCACATGACGCCCAAGCAGGCAAAGCGCCGGCACGAATTCCGGCGGGAAGTGAAAAAGACTACCGGGGCCACCCGGCACAAATGTGCCATCTGCGGAAGGACAGACGAGAGCAACCCGGAGCTGGAATTCCGGTTTTGCTCCAAATGTGAAGGCAGCTATGAGTACTGCCAGGATCACCTTTTCACCCACACCCACATAAAAAAATAAAGGGGCACGGGCAGGGCGGTTGCGGAACTGGAAGACAGCAAAAGCCCAGGCAGTGCCCCAGAGGAAATACTGGCTGCAGGCCAGACAGGATTTCCCTCTGCGGAAAAAGGGCACGGGCAGGGCGGTTGCGGAACTGGAATAGGAGGGGATATTATGGAAGAAAACCGTGAACTTGCATTTGCCAGGAGCCTTGAAGAAGTGAGGAGCCTGGCAAAGGAACAGCAGAATTGTATTTCCAGGCAGCAGGTGGAGGAGGTTTTTAAAGAACATTCTCTGTCAAAGGAGCAGTTTGGGCTGATATATGATTATTTGAAGCAGCACAAAATCGGCGTGGGAGAGCCGGTGGACCTGGATGAATATCTCTCCAAGGAAGAGACGGATTACCTGGAAGAATACAAAAAATCAATTTACCAGAAAGAGCCAGCCAGCGAAGGGGAGCGGGAGGCCGTCATTCTTTCTGCCATGGCAGGGGAAAAGGAGGCCAGGGAGAGGCTGATCTGCCTGTTTTTGCCCCAGGTGGTTGAAATCTCCAGGCTTTACGCAGGGCAGGGCGTTTTGCTGGAGGATTTGATCGGAGAGGGGAATGTGGCGCTTTCTATGGGAGTTTCCCTGCTTGGGTGCGCGGAACATGCAAAGGATGCAGAGGGGATGCTTGCCAGAATGGTCATGGATGCAATGGAAGCCCTTATTGCCCAAAGCAGGCAGGAAGCGGACAAGGACAGGAAGATCCTTGACAGGGTAAACCAGGTGGCGGGAAAGGCCAGGGAGCTGGCCGGGGAACTGCACAGAAAAGTTACCGTGGAGGAACTTTCCCAGGAAACAGGCATGTCCCAAAAGACGATCCGGGAGGCTTTCCGTATGAGCGGTTTTGCCATAGAAGATTTGGAGAGATAAAGGGACAGAAAGGTATGGTTTTGTTTTTATGAAGGGTCAGGAAAAGGTCACCTGTTATGAGGACTTTAAATATGTGCTTGAAGATGTGGGGTCAGTCTGCCTTGGGGCTGGCTTTTCTTATAGGGAGCTGCTTTTCCAGGAAATGGTTCCCTTTAAGCTGAAAGCAATTCTGGAACGGTATATTCTGGCGGAGGTTTCCCAGGATACGACCCTTGAAAGCCAGTTTTATTACCTGGAGGAGAATACCTTTGTCTATGAAACCTACAGCCAGTTAAAAGTGAAAGTAAAGGCCCAGGTCCAAACGGAAAAGAAGGGCCTTGCAGGCAGGAAAAAGATCTGCTACCAGGAGAAGGTGTTTACCTTAAAGGAGCTGGCGGGTATGAACCTGGCGAAAAAGAAGGCTTCCGGCATGCTGGTCAGGGAAATTGTGGTTTCCAAGCTGGGGCTGCTGACTTTTAGCATATAAATGAAATTATCCCGGAAGCAATGTTATGGCTTCCCCGCCGCTTTTGCTGTCCCGCCCCGGGTCACCCAAAATGTATCATCATGGCATTTAGGAAGAAAATCATATTGCACTCTGTTTTTACACTGTGCTAAAATAACATAATGCTATAAACAAAACCAGCGGTATGTGGGGGTACAAAATTGAAAAAGAAAATCATATGTTCCATCATGGCAGCCTGTACAATGCTGTTGCTGCCCCAATTTCCTATCCCTGCCAATGCCCAAAACGGCAGGGAAAATCCTGATGCGCTGCTGGCAGCTTATGAGAGCTATCAGCAGCGTTTTAATGAGATTACAGAGCGCTCCCAGATGGGTGAGAACGGCTTTGAGGTGATAGAAGGCCAGATATTCCCCATAGTGACCGAGGGCTTTGGGGAGGTATCCCTGATCCCGGCCCTGGAGAAAACTTATCACCGCCTGGCGTTGTTTTTTGCGGACGGGGAAGGGAACATTGTATACAAAACGGATCAGCTTGAGGTGAACAACCGCAGCAGGGGAGAGCTTCACCAGCCAATCAGGGAGGTGCGGGCGGTTTCCTTCCAGGAACTGAACGGGGACGGCCTGATGGATATTGTGCTGATTGTCACCTGTATGAATGGCCGGGGCGCTTATGCGGGGAAACCTTACAAAATTGGGGATGTATTATTCCAGGATAAGGGCGGGTTTTACCGGGATTACCGTATCTCGGACAAGATTAACCGGTTTGGCATGAACAAAAGTGTGGAGAGTATTGCTGCCTTTGTGAGGGATGGGGATTCGGCGGAGTTTCTTTATACATCGGCCACTAAGCAGGAGCTTTTGGACAATGGCTTTGAGATTGCCTGGGAGCAGTGCCATTACCGGCAGTTTGAGAAGCTGGGCAGGCTGGAGGTAGTGCCCGGGACTTATACCATGGCCAATTTTGCCACCTTTATGATCTACCTGGTCAATGAGCAGGGATATATTGTGTGGAGCTTCCAGCCTATGGGGGAATACGACAATCTTTATGCCCTGAAGGGGATTACCTGCAGGGATATTGACGGGGACGGGATGAAGGATATTCTGGTGCTTGCCCGTTACAGCTATGGGGGCAGCGAAAATGAGCTGATGACGGAAAATGATTATGCCATTTATTATCAGCGCACTGGGGGATTTTACGAGGATACGGAAATGAAAAAACAATATCCCTGCAGGGATGAGGATACAGTATCCGGGCTGGTGGAAAAGGCACGGGCTTATTGGGGATGGTAAGGAACGGATGGGAAGAAAAGATGATTAAAATACTGATTGTGGACGATGAAAAACCAATTTGCGACCTGATAGACCTGAACCTGTCCGCGTCGGGCTATCACTGCACTACAGCGCAAAACGGGATGGATGCCTTAGACCTGATTGATAAAGAAAACTACGATTTGATCCTCCTGGATATCATGCTCCCGGGAGCGGACGGGTATGATGTGATGGCCTATGTGCGCCCTTTAAAGATTCCCGTGATTTTTATCACGGCAAAGCATGAGGTACGGGACCGGGTAAAGGGGCTGAAAGCGGGAGCGGACGATTATTTGGTGAAGCCCTTCGATGTGGTGGAGCTGGTGGCGCGGGTGGAAGCAGTGCTGCGGCGGTACAATAAAACGGATAAAAAGCTTACCGCAGGGGAAGTGGAGGTGGACGTGGAAGCCCGCAGAGTTTTAAAGGGAGGGAACCAGATTGTCCTTACCAACAAGGAATTCGGCCTGCTGGTGCTTTTTATGCAGAACAAAAATGTGGCATTGTTCCGGGAAATTTTGTATGAAAAGGTCTGGGGGGACGAGTACATGGGGGACAGCCGCACCCTGGACCTTCATGTACAGCGGCTTCGGAAAAAGCTGGGCTGGGAGCAGAATCTGGTAGCGGTGTATAAGGTGGGCTACCGCTTAGAGGTTGCAAAATGAAATTTTCTTCTAAACTGCTGCTGTGGACCATGACCGTCATGGCGGCCGCTTTTGGGTTCAGCGGGTTTTATTTTGTGAATTATGTGTTTGAGACTTCCCTTTTAAGGGAAGCGGGGCAGGCCCTTGACGAAAACAGTATCCTGTGTTTTGCTTTTGAGACAGCGGCGTTAAATGTGCCAGCCAAATATGACGTGCTCCAGGACAATACAGTGGAACAGATTGCTTCTAACCTGGAGACAGGGGGGCAGAATACCAGCCGGATGCTGCGGATTTCCGATGAGGAAAAAAATACCATTTATGCCAGCATTGGATTTGAAGCCGGCGGCGGGCTGCTGGCCCAGACAGATACGGCCACCAAAACTTACCGCACCATACGGATGGGCGGGCATTATTATATACAGACTGGCAGCAGCTTAAATGCCCTGGACCGGGTGCTGTATCTGGAAACCCTGCGGGATGTATCCGAGGTTTTTAATGAGAGGGCACTGGGCTTCCGGGTCTATCGCCAGGTTACGCTGGCAATGCTGCTGCTGGGGACCTTTATCATGTATCTGATTTCCTCCTGGCTTACCAAGCCCATCCGCCTGCTGACCCGGGCAACCAAACATATGGCGGTGGGGGATTATGACTACCGGGCAAGAAAGGTAAGCGACGATGAGCTGGGGCAGCTTACCCTGGATTTTAACCATATGGCGGAGGTACTGGAGGAAAATATCGGCAGGCTGGAGGACGAAATCCAGGCAAGGGAGGACTTTGTAGGGGCCTTTGCCCATGAACTGAAAACGCCCCTTACGGCCATCATCGGCTATGCGGATATGCTCCGGTCCAGAAAGCTGGATGAGGAAAAAAGTTTTCTTTCCGCCAATTATATCTATACAGAGGGCAAGAGGCTGGAGGCCATGTCTATCCGGCTTTTGGATATTCTGGTGGCAAAGCACGGGCAGGCACAGTTCCAGGAAGTATGGACAGACAGCCTGTTTCTGTACCTGCGGGATATGTTCAAGGCAAATGAAACCATGCATTTTGTGTATTCTTATGACAAGGCCTGTGTGTGGGCGGAGAGGAACCTGATCATTACTGTGCTGATTAACCTTCTGGATAATGCCTGCAAAGCTTCTGAGCCGGGAAGCGTTATTGATATCACCGGGCGGGAGGAAGAAGCAGGCTACCGCTTTATGGTGAAGGATTATGGCATTGGCATTTCCAGGCAGGATGTGCTGAAGATTACCAAGGCATTTTATATGGTAGACAAATCCCGTTCGCGCAGCAGGAACGGGGCTGGGCTGGGCCTTGCCCTGTGCAAGGAAATCTTATCCCTTCATAACAGCAGGCTGGAAATAGAAAGCATCCCGGGGGAGGGAACCTGCATCAGCTTTGTGCTGATGAAAAAGAAGGAGGGGCAGTATGAAAAAGACGGCTGTTAACCTGATATTTCTTTTTGGGGCGGTGGCGGTTATGGGGCTGTCCCTTTGGGGGCCGGAGCTTTTGGCCCATTACCGGGACAGGACGGTACTGGACCGGATCAACACCCGCACTTCCGGGATGGAGGGGGAGGGATACCGGTATAAGCTGGCAGGGAATGAGAAACTGTATATTCTTTCCGAATGCTTAAACAGCCAGTCACTCCCGGAAAGCGAACAAAACGCCCTTACCAGGATGGAGGAGGAAAGCTACCAGGAGCTGGGAGGGACCTATGCCTTTGTGTCCAACCATAAAGGCCCTACCGGAAAGGAAATAACCAGCCAGGAAATCTTTACCACCTGTAATGAAATGCTCCAATCCCTGAAAATGCTGGGAATATTACCGGAGAGTGTAAAGGAAGTAAGGAAGGGGGAGTATGAGGCGGCGCTGTACTCCGCAATTGACGTGCTGGAACCCAGGAACCATGTGTCTGTATGGAAAGTAAGCCTTTCCACTGACAGGAAAAATGCCGACAAGGCTAACCGGCTGATTGACGCCTATCTGGACGCGGAGGATGGGAAGGTTTATGAGTTTTATGCAAGGACAGACCAAAGCTGGGAGGAGCTGGACCCGGATTTAATGATTGGCAGGTGGAGCGAATACATGGGGCTTGATGAGCCTGAGGTTTATGAGACGGACAACCCCCTTATGGAGACAACCCCCTATTACAGAAAATATGTGTTCCCGGGTATGGGGGATGCCAGCACAGTGGTGACCATTGGCTTTTATGATGGGATTAACGAGCTCTTTTTAAAAATCTCCAAATGATGCAGAAATGATGCAAATATGATGAAAATATGATGCACCGGATGTATATGATAATATCAAAAGCTGGGAACGGCAGAAGGTTTTGGTACAAAAGGAGCATTATATGATGGATACAAGAGAGAAGGGCAGCCGGAAAAAGACAGAAAAAAGAAATGGCGCGCGGCTAAGGGCCATTCTGGGAGCCATGGCGGCAGGCGTCGTAATTGGTACGTTTACTTTTATTACAATGGTTGCCACAGCCACACCGGAAAACCCGGAGGTGGAGGCAGCGGCAGAAGCCATTGGGAGAGAAAAAAAAGAAAAGGAAGAAGCGCCGGAGAAGAAAGTTGCCAGGACGCCAAAGGAGCGGAAAGTCCCGCTGATCGCCATAGACCCGGGACATGGGGGGGAGGATTGCGGCTGCATGGAAGGGGGCGTCTCTGAAAAGGATGTCAATCTCCAGATTGCTTTCCGTGTGAAGGAAAAACTGGAGGGCAGGGGCTACCAGGTGATGATGCCCAGGGAAACGGACGAGTACCTGGCAAAGGAGGAGCGGGTGGAGCTTGCCAACAGCTATCAGGCGGACGTATATGTGAGCATTCACCAGAATACCTATGAAGGCAGCGATAAGAGCGTAAGCGGCATTGAAACCTGGTATGACGGCACAGACCCTGCAAGGGATAATCAGAGGCTTGCCCGGCTGATCCACCAGGAGACGGTGAAAAGCACAGGTGCCAGGGAACGGGAGCTGTGGGGAGAGGCAGAATTTTATGTTACAGGAAAGACCTTAATGCCCGCCTGCCTGATAGAGACAGGGTTTCTATCAAACCCGGAGGAGAGGAGCCTTTTGGCCAGCGAGGAATACCAGAATAAGGTGGCGGAGGGGATTGCCCAGGGGATCGACCTGTATTTTCACCCCAAAAGCATGTATCTGACCTTTGACGACGGGCCATCGGAGGAAAGCACAGATATGGTACTGGATGTCCTGGCCAGGGAGAATATTAAAGCCACTTTTTTTCTCATTGGGGAATATGTGGAAAAGTATCCTGAGACGGCCAGAAGGATTGCCCGGGAAGGGCATACCATAGGAATACATTGTTATGTCCATGATTATCAGATCCTATACGAAAGCGTGGACAGCTATCTGGAGGATTTCTGGAAGGCATATGAGGTGATAGAAGCTGTAACCGGGGTGAAGCCGGAGCTGTTCCGGTTTCCCGGCGGCAGTGTAAACGCCTATAACAAGGCCACCTGTAAAGAGATTGCCCAAAAGCTGGAAGAAGAGGGCTTTCTTTATTTTGACTGGAACGCCAGCCTGGACGATGCGGTTGGGGAAAAAGAGCCTGGCCAGATCATTGCCAGGGCGAAAGAAACCACACTTGACAGAAAAAAAGTAGTGATGCTGGCACATGACAGGGTTACAAACACTGCCTTGTGCCTTCCTGAATTTATTGCCCAGTTTCCGGAATACCGGATAAAACCTTTAACCCCAAAAGTGGAACCGGTGCAGTTCCAGATGCCGGGAAAGACGGATGTATAAATTTCCTTTTTTTCTCCATAATATGGGCATAAGCATTTCCCGGCACAACCTGCCGGGAGAGAAATACAAAACCCCAAAGGAGATTTTATCATGGCAGTAGATTTTAAGAACAGCGTAACCAAAGACAACCTGATGCGAGCTTTTGCAGGAGAGAGCCAGGCGAGAAACCGCTATACCTTCGCGGCTGCCCAGGCGAAGAAAAATAACCTTCATGTAATAGAGGCCTTGTTTACTTATACGGCGAACCAGGAGAAAGAACATGCGGAAATTTTTTATAAGCATTTAAAAGAGCTTGCAGGGGAGACCATCCATATAGATGGAGGGTATCCTGTGGATATCTCCCAGGATATGGCAAAGCTCCTCCGTATGGCCCAGCATAACGAATATGAAGAGCACGATGATGTATACAAAAATTTTGCTGAAAAAGCAAAGGAAGAGGGCTTTCCCCAGATAGCGGCTTCCTTTGCCATGATTGCGGAAATTGAAAAAGCCCATGGGGACCGTTTTGGACGGATGGCAGACCTGTTAGAAAGCGGTAAACTGTTTTCCTCTGATGGGAAAACACGCTGGATCTGTATGAACTGCGGCTATATTTATGAAGGGGAGACAGTTCCTGAAAAGTGTCCTGTGTGTGACCATGATAAGGGATACTTCATCAGGCTTGAACAGTCTCCTTATGAAAGCTGACACAGGCTCCCGGGGCCTGGGGATGGGCAGAAAAAGCGCCGGTTAATGGGCGGGGCGCTTTTCTAGGGCAGGCCATGCAAAGTTAAGGGAAATATTAGGTGAAAGCGTCGGCTGCTTTTGGGCAGATGCTTTCACCTGTTTTACAATAAGCCGGCCCGCGGAGCGTGACGGCGTTTGTTTAACATAAGGGTAGTTCGCGTAGCGTGCTGCCCGTTGTTGTGTACACGGAATAAGTTTTCTTGACCAAAATGCTGTAAGGTGTTATATTAACGGATACAAGGAACCAACACATTAGTAAACATTTTTTGAGAGGGAATATGAATACAAATTTAGCATATCAGGAAGAACCCCGTGAGGAACTGCTCAACGGGAAAATTGTTATGATGCCCAGCCCGTCAGTGAACCACAGCATAGTTGCATCTAATATATATTATGTATTCCAGACTTACTTAAAAGGAAAAACATGTAGGGCATTCAATGATGGAGTTGATGTTTTCCTTACAGAAAACGACCGCGTTATTCCGGATGTAATGATTGTCTGCAGAAAGGACATCATCAAACCGGATGGCATTTATGGTGCACCGGAGCTGGTAGTGGAAGTTCTCTCCCCCAGCACTGCGAAGAACGATAAAGGATACAAAAAAGACTTGTATGAAAAGGCTGGCGTAAAAGAATATTGGATTGTTGACCCCAATATGCATTCTATAGAAGTTTACTTACTGTCTGGCGGAAGGTTTAGGATAAACGGATTCTACGGTTTATTCCCAGACACCTTTGGGTTCACCGAAAGGGAAAGGGCAGAAAGCCAAAAAGTGATACCTGTTTCATTTTACAATGATTTTTGTATCCATCTGGAAGATATATTTTCGAATTTGTTCTAACTAAACACCAAAAGGAAGCCAAAGCATCAGGGCATACAGCTTCCGGCCAGTGTGCTGGCAGCCTGCCAGGGAATGGAGTGGGGCATGGAAAAAAGGAAAAGACAAATACTTTTGTTCAGTTTATGGTTTGTATTTCTTTCAATGGTGGCGGGCATTACGTTCCTGTCCCTTCAAAACGGGGAAGAGACGAAAATGCTGGGAAACCGGATGATTATGGAATTTGCCAAAGCCGGGCATGGACAGGAAGAGGTCACCCAGACGCTCCTTGACAGCGTGACCTATGTAATCAGGCAGGGGGGAAGGGCGCTGGCGTTTTTGATGATTGGGATTGTAGGGACTGTGACAATGTATGTAACCTGCCAGAAGTGCAACTGGCTGATAAGGACAGGGCTTACCGTCCTCATGCTTGCCTCCATTGCCTACCTGACAGAAAAGCTAAAAATATATATTCCCTCCAGGCATTACAGCTTTGAGGAAATGATGATCAGTATGATGGCTACGGCAGTGGGATTTGCTTGTGTTTCTGTGATTATATTTTTAGGGAAAATACTAAAAACAGCCTCCCAGGCCAAAGCTGCAGACAGTTGCCCATAGGTTCTTCTTCTGTCCAGGCACAACATCCCTGCCCTTTTAAGAGGGGGCAGAGGGGGATGCCCCCTCTAAAAGTGCCCGGAATATTTTTCTTCACAATATTTGCAGCGGTAGATTTCTTTTTTTTCATCTGCCAGCACAAAGATATGTGGAAGCTCTTGTTCAACGGAAGTGATGCACCGGGGATTTTTGCACCGGATGACGTTTTTAATTTCCCTGGGAAGGAACAGTTCCTTTTTGGAAACGATTTCCCCGTCCTTGATAACATTCACAGTGATATTGTGGTCAATGAAAGCAAGCACATCCAAATCCAGCATGTCAATATCGCATTCCACCTTTAAGATATCCTTTTTTTCCATTTTATTGCTTCTGGCATTTTTGATAATAGCCACAGTACAGTCCAGCTTGTCCAGCTGGAGATGATGATAGATGGAAAGGCTTTTCCCGGCTTTGATATGGTCAAGTACGAAACCTTCCTCAATTTTTCCAACATTCAGCATTATTCAGATTCCTCCTAATTCCAGTTCCGCATCAGCCCAGGACAGTACAGAGAGTTGCCAAGGGTACTGTTCCGGGCTGATGCTGTTTAGTCTACGGTGATGTTAAGTAATGTCAGGATCAGGGCCATGCGTACATATACGCCGTATTGCACCTGTTTAAAATAGGCTGCCCGGGGGTCATTATCCACTTCCACAGAGATTTCGTTGACTCTGGGGAGGGGATGCAGCACCAGCATGTCGGGAGCCGCCAGCCTCATTTTTGCGGCATCAAGGATATAGAAATCTTTCAGCCTTACATAATCCTCTTCATTAAAAAAACGTTCCTTCTGGACCCTTGTCATATAAAGCAGGTCCAGCTTGGGCATGATGTCGTCCAGCCGGATGACCTCCTCGTAGGGGATATTCTTTTCCTTCAGCATATCGGTGATATAGTCGGGGATCATCAGCTCCCTGGGGGAGATAAAAATAAACCGGATGCCCTCATAGCGCACCAGGGCGTTTACCAGGGAGTGGGCGGTACGCCCGAATTTCAGGTCCCCGCAAAGCCCTATGGTGAAGTGGTCTAAACGTCCCTTTAGGGAACGGATGGTCAAAAGGTCTGTAAGCGTCTGGGTGGGGTGCTGGTGGCCGCCGTCCCCGGCGTTGATTACGGGAATGGATGACTTGCTGGCGGCCACCATAGGTGCGCCCTCCTTGTGGTGGCGCATGGCGCAGATATCTGCAAAACAGGAAATTACCCGGATGGTGTCGGATACGCTTTCTCCCTTGGAAACGGAGGAAGAGGATGCATCGGAAAAGCCGATTACGCTGCCCCCCAGGTTTAGCATGGCTGCTTCAAAGCTGAGGCGGGTACGGGTGCTGGGCTCATAAAAACAGGTGGCAAGCTTCTTGCCCTGGCAGGCATGGGCATATTTATCCATATTTGCCTCAATGTCGTCTGCCAGGTTAAAAAGCCTCTCCAGTTCCTCCACAGAAAAATCCAAGGGGTTCATAAGGTGTCTCATAAATTTGTTTCTCCTTCCATAAAAAATCGAAGAGGATAATCTCTTCGATTTTATTAGCTGTTTTGCAGCAGATGGCAGCTTTTGGTGCAGGGCCGCCTTGCAAAACAATTGGTACGTTATTAACTTTGGAATGATAATAATTCCTCCACAGGCTTACGTCTGGGAGCAGTGGGAGCTTCGTCGGGATAGCCTACAGGAATCAATGCGGCAAGTTCCCTTTCTTCCGGAACGTTTAATAAAGAAGCAGCTTTTGCTTCATCGAAAATCCCCATTATAACGGTCCCAAGCCCTTTTTCGTAAGCCGCCAGGCAAAATGACTGGGTGGCGGTCCCGGCATCAAACATCTGCCATGTGCCGCCTTTGGGGGTGGAGAAAGAGCCGTCGCGCTCAAAGCCGCTTCTTCCTTTTATAAAGGTAACGGCGATAAGCAAAGGAGCCTGGGCGATGATTTCCCCGTTTTTCGGATAAGCCGAAGTACATTCAGCGGCAATTTTATCCTTCAGGTCACCCTCAACTGCAATGTAACGGGCAATTTGTGTATGCTTCCAGCTTGGAGCATAGGATGCGGTTTCAATGATTTCAGAAAGCAGCGCATGGTCTACAGGCTCAGCCTTGAACTTGCGGATGCTTCTGCGTTCCCTGATACAGTCTTTTGCGGTCATAAGCACACTCCTGTCTGATTATTTTATTTGCTATTAGCCAGGCAGCCATATGGGCTGGCGTAGTTGTTCTTACCATCATAGCATATCATGGCGCGTCTTTCAATCCATGGAATTTATTTTTTCCAAAACAGCTTATGGAAAATTGATTTCCATGGGAGCGGTTGCAATCTATTTGATTTATGTACCCAAATCTAGTATACTGTTCATGAAACTGACTTTTATATTTTTTACAGGATGGAGGGATGCACATGGCGGAAGAATTTACAGAGAGAAAGAGATGGCTCTTTTTGGGCCTGCCTTTTACTTTTACCAAATATATCATAAAAGAAAATATGATTACTATTGACAGCGGTCTTTTGAGGAAGGTTGAAAACGACTGCTACATGTACAAGGTCCAGGATGTGGAACTGGTAATTTCCCTGGCGGAAAGGATCGTGGGGCTGGGGACGGTAGTGTGCTATACCGGTGATACCACTCACCCCCAATTGGTCCTGTCCCATATCAAAAATGCAAAGGTTATAAAAAACTATATACTGGAAGCTTCGGAGCAGGCAAGGATGAAGCGGCGCACCTTAAATACCCTTGATATCGGGGCGGGAGCGGAGGATATGGACGGTCCCGATTAAGTTTTGGCCGGGGCGTGGGGCAGCCTAGGAGCGGGTATGGGAGCCTTTGGTTAAAAGACGCTCATATAAAATGCCGGCAATAAACCAGTTGGGGAAGTAGTCCAGGCGCACCCTTCCCTTGATGTGCCAGCGGCATTGCCCGTAGTCCCAGGGACAGATTTTTTGCCGGTCCAGCAGGCTGCCGGATAGATATTCCCCTGTAAAGATGCCCAGGGCGTAAAGGCTGCCCCGGAAAAACAGGGGCAGTTTTTTCAGGGCGCGGAATATAGGGGTAAGCAGGCTAAGGCTTCCATAAATGGGAAACATCCACAGGGAGGTTATCCCCATCAACCGCATATCCCTTTTCTGGAGGGAACCCAGGGCGGTAAAAAGAATTTCAAGGCTCCAGCCAAGAAGCCCGCATTTAAAAAAATTTTTTGCAAATGTTTTCATCATATTATCAGTATGGCGCAAAGTTTCTGAAGCTATACAGCAGAGCTGGAAATTTTCGGAAGCTCTCAGAGCCTTTGAAACCAGATCATATGGGAGTTGGCAGTAAATGGAAATCAATCACAGAAGAAGGAACACCGGAAAAGCAGAAATTATGGAAGGCTCCCTGGCGGTGCCGGAAGGGGAAGGGCCGGGGGGATCCGGGAGCCGGGAAATGTCCTACCCGGAGGTGATGGAATATGTGGAGGGGCTTGGCAGGTATGGGATTGTGCCAGGGCTTGGCAACATGGAAAATCTCTGCGGAAAGCTGGGAAATCCCCAGGACAGCCTGCAGTTTGTACACATTGCGGGAACCAATGGCAAAGGATCTACCCTGGCATTTCTTTCCCAGATTCTGAAAGAGGCGGGATACCGCACCGGAAGATACCTTTCCCCAACGATTTTTGACTATCGGGAGCGGGTACAGGCCAACAACAGGCCAATCAGCAAAAAGGAGCTCTGCCGCCAGATGGCCGTTATGAGAGAGGCCTGTGAGGAACTGGTAAGGGAGGGAAAGCCGCATCCCACGGCTTTTGAGATAGAGACGGCAATGGCCTTCCAGTACTTTAAGGAACAGGGCTGCCAGGTGGTAGTATTGGAGACAGGTATGGGGGGGCTTTTAGATGCGACCAATATAATTACCAATACCCTCCTGGCGGTTTTTACCTCCATCAGCTATGACCATATGGCAGTCCTTGGAAAATCCTTAAAGGAGATTGCCTGGAACAAGGCGGGGATCATGAAACCCGGGGCGGCGGCTGTGGCTCTTTTGGGGGAGGATGAGGTAATGGAAGCGCTCACCCAAAAGGCGCAGGGGCTTGGCGTTCCTATGGAAATTGTGGATCCCCGGGAGGCAAAGGGGATAAGGCGTGGCCTGGAAAAGCAGCTTTTTTCTTACAGGGAGTACCCGGGGCTGGAAATCCGTCTGGCAGGGCTTTATCAGGTGGAAAATGCCCTTCTTGCCGTTGCGGCGGCAAAGCAGCTTTCCGGGGCAGGCTTTTCCATTTCCCGGCAGGCAGTTTATAAGGGGCTTTTTGGTGCCGCCTGGCCTGGCAGGTTCCAGGTGCTGGCGAAAAAGCCCTATGTGGTTGCGGACGGTGCCCATAACCGGGACGGTGCCTGCCGGCTTGCCCAGTCCATCCAGTTTTATTTTGCAGGCAGGAGAATTATTTATATCATAGGAATGCTCAGGGATAAGGAACATGAAGAAATTCTGAAAACTGCCGCGCCCCTGGCGCAGCATATCATAACAGTGCCTACCAAAGGTCCCAGGGGATTTGCCTCTTATGACCTTGCCCTGTGCGCCGGAAGGTATCACGGAAATGTGACGGCGGCGGACAGCGTGGAGGAAGCGGTGGAGATGGCTTATCTGCTGGCGGACAAAGATACGGCAATCATAGCCTTTGGCTCCCTGTCCTATCTGGGAAGCCTGATCAAAGCAGTAGAAAGAAAAAACAGTAAGGGGGAGTCCCATGGTAAACAGAGAAAAAATTGAGCAGGGGGTCAGGCTTCTTTTAGAGGGCATCGGGGAGGAGCCGGACCGGGAAGGGTTAAGGGATACCCCCCAGCGGGTAGCCAGGATGTATGAGGAAATTTTCGGGGGAATGGAAGCATCAGCCCGGGAGCACCTCTCCAAAACCTTTAGCGCCGAAAATAATGAAATGGTTCTGGAGAAGGATATCTTTTTTTATTCCACCTGTGAACACCATATGCTTCCCTTTTTTGGGAAGGTGCATATTGCCTATATTCCTGAGGGCAAGGTGGCGGGGATCAGCAAGCTTGCCCGTACCGTGGAGGTTTATGCCAGAAGGCTCCAGATCCAGGAAAAAATGACCGCCCAGATTGCCGATGCCATTATGGAAAACCTGAAACCGAAGGGGGTAATAGTTATGGCGGAAGCGGAGCATATGTGCATGACCATGCGGGGGGTCAAAAAGCCGGGCAGCCGGACGGTGACAATGGTTTCCAGGGGTGCTTTTGAGAAGGACGGCCAACTGAAAGACAGGTTCCTTTCCCTGGTAAGATATTGACAATGGTATCCAAGGACAATCACAGGACGGGAAGAAAATGGACCGAATTAACAGAATCTTGAAAAATGAGTCATACAGGGAGTACCTGTACAAAAACAGCCAGGAGGAATCCGGGAGGATTTTCTGTTGCCACAACATAGGGCATTTTCTGGATGTGGCAAGAATCGCCATGATTTTAAACCAGCAGGATGGCTATGGGCAGGAGCGGGAAATGATTTATGCCGCCGCCCTTTTACATGACATTGGCAGATGGAAGCAGTACCAGGAGGGGACGCCCCATGAGGTGGCAAGCGCTGGCCTTTCACCGGCCATCCTTTCCCAGTGTGGGTTTGGCGAAGGGGAAAGGGAGGCGGTCTTGGTGGCTGTGGGCAATCACAGGAATCCCTCCGTAAAAGAAGAAAAGTCCCTGTCCGGGCTGTTATACCGGGCGGATAAATTAAGCCGCCCCTGTTTTGCCTGTGAAGCGGAAAAGGAGTGCGGCTGGGTGGCGGAAAAGAAAAATCTGGAGCTGGCAATATAAAACATACAGGTAACCTTATAAATATTTATGGCGTTGATGGTGCATGCCCCGACTGTGGATTCATATCCGGTTGGGGCATTGTGATGTCTAAAGCTTGATGGATCAATTAAGTTTTTCCTAATCCTTTCCCAGATTCCTTGACAGAAACAGATTCCCATTATAACATAAGTGTATTAATAATGTTAGTACACTAAATACTATCATGTGCTCTGTGAAAACAGCTTTAAGTGCCAGGGGCAGGGCACCGGGCGGGCAGAATGCTATTTGGCCTGTGGGGACGGATGGAGAGGGTGTACAGCAGGAAAGGAAGAGGTGCATGATACTAATCGATTACAGAGATGCAAGACCTATTTATGAGCAGGTAGTACAGCGTTTCAAAATGCTGATCCTCCGGGGCGTGCTGCATTCAGACGAAAAAATCCCCTCGGTGCGCAACCTGGCAGTGGACCTGTCAATTAATCCCAACACCATCCAGCGGGCATATGCAGAACTGGAGCGGCAGGGGTATATTTACACTGTCAAGGGAAAGGGGAATTTTGTTTCGGACAGCGGCCTGCTTCTTCAAAAATACAGGGAGGAAGTATTTTCCCAATTGAAGACCATCTGTAAGGCTGCCTTTGAGGCGGGCATTACGCGGGCTGAAATTATTGAGAGCATAAGAGAGGGAGAGACAGATGATTGAAATCAGGAATGTGACCAAGTCCTATGACAGGATCAAAGCCGTTGACAATGTCAGCGTTACCATCCGGGAGAATACAGTCTTTGGCCTTATCGGCACCAACGGGGCGGGAAAAAGCACGGTGCTGCGGATGGTGGCCGGGGTGCTGGAGCCGGAACAGGGAGAAATCGCGGTAGACGGGCTTCCTGTGTTTGACAATATGGAGGCAAAGCGGAACATTTATTTTATTGCAGATGAGCCTTACTTTTTTGCCAACAGCAACGCCATGGATATGCAGAAATATTTAAGCAGCGTTTATAAGGGATTTGCGGCGGAGGATTTTTACAGCTATCTGGTGAATTTCGGCCTGGATAAAAAAAGGAAGGTCAACACCTATTCCAAAGGAATGAAAAAGCAGCTTGCCTTGATCTGCGGCGTGTGCAGTGGCACCAAATACCTGCTCTGTGACGAAACCTTTGATGGCCTTGACCCGGTAATGCGCCAGGGGATTAAAAGTATTTTTGCCAGTGAAATGGAGCGCCGTGGCCTGACGCCTGTGATTGCTTCCCATAATCTGAGGGAATTGGAGGATATTTGCGACCATGTGGGGCTTTTGCACAAGGGCGGCGTGCTTTTGTCCAAAGACCTGGAGGATATGAAGTGCAACATCCAGAAAATCCAGTGTGTGTTTAAGACAATAGAAGATGAAGCCAAGGTGATCTCATCCCTGGATATCATGAAAAATGAAAAAAGGGGTTCTTTAAATGTGCTCACCGTAAGGGGGAATAAAGCGGAAATTCTGGCAATTTTTGCCACAGTAAATACCATTTTTTTTGAGGCGCTGCCCCTTTCCCTTGAGGAAATATTTATCAGTGAAACGGAGGTAGTAGGATATGACATCAAAAAGCTCATTCTTGGTTAATATCAGGGAAAATAACAAAAGACGCCTGTGGGTGTGGGTGGTTTCCGCCCTGGCATTTATGCTGGCGCTCCCTGTTGCCACCGCCCTTAGGCTCAACAGCTTTACCTTCCTGATGGATGGATGGGTAACCCTTTATGGGGAGGAGCTGGCAGGGCAGATGCTGAAAGAACGGATGCTGGAGGCTATGGGAGGGTGGTTCGGCTTTAACGGGGGAAGGACGGTACTGGTTTCCATGACAGGCATTATCAGCGCAGTGCAGGGTTTTTCCTGGCTCTACAGCAGAAAAAAAATGGATTTTTATTTGGGGATGCCAGTAAAAAGAAAGAAACGTTTTCTGCTAATCTGGCTTAACGGCATATTGCTGTATGTAATCCCATACCTGTTTGGGACCCTGGCCAGCCTGATGATTGCGGCGGGGAACGGGGCAGTGGGCCAGTCGGTGCTTGCCGCTGCCCTGGCCTCCTTTGGGGGGGATTTTGGCCTTTACCTGGGGGTGTACCATATGGCGATGCTGGCGGTAATGATGACCGGGAATATTGTGATTACCGGGTTTGGCATTTTGGTCTTTGCCCTGTATGAATATCTGGTAAGAGTCACTGTCAACGGGTATAAGCAGTTGTTTTTCAGATATTATGTTTCTTATGGCAGCAGCGATATGCCGGTCCTTTCACCGTTTGCTATTTATGGGAAACTGGCGAATGTGTACGAGGCCCAAGGCAGGCTGAAAGTAACGTATATGGCAGGGCTATTGCTGTTTGCCCTGGCAGTGGGTGCAGCAGCATATTTTTGCTATTTAAAGCGCCCGGCGGAAACAGCGGGAAGAGCCATGGCATTTGCCGTAACCAGGCCGATAATTAAGATTTTGCTGGTAACGCCGCTGTCTTTGGCCGCCGGGCTGGCGGTGGTCAGTACCCTTGGCCTCCAACCAGGAAATTCCCGCCAGGGGATGGGGTACATGATTTTTGCCATTGCCCTTGTGGCGGTGATTGGCAGCGCCTTCATCCAGGTGATTTATGAATTCGATATAAAAGGCGCCCTGCACCAAAAGAAGCATATACTCATAAGCGGCCTGGCTGCTGCTGCGATATTTGCGGTTTTCCGGTTAGACCTGCTGGGCTATGACAGCTATATTCCCAGCCCGGGACAGGTGGAAAGCGTGGCTTTTGTGCCGGACTATTATGAGGATGCCAATGGCAGCATCAGGCTGGATGAGGATGGGGTTTTTCTGTCTGAAAAGGCCTACGCAGAAAGATACATGTATCTGGACAGTGGAGAAGAAGTGTGCCGCCTGGCGGATATTTCCATGGAGGGCTACAACCAATTGTGGGAGCAATATAACAATGGTATGGATGTCTGGGAAGAAACAGGCCAGGAGCAAAAGGAGTATTGGTCCCAGGCAATGGTGATTTACCGCTTAAAAGGAGGGCGTAAGGTATACAGGAATTTATGGGTTAACGTAGAGGATGAGGAAACTGCCAGGCTGCTTGACAATATCATAGGTTCCGCCCAGTTTAAGGAAGGCTACTTTGCCATAGCATCAGAGAGAATGGACAGGATTTTTGAGCAGAAATACCAGGTGGAAGCTTTCTATGGAAACTCGGTTTACAGGAAGAAGATGGGGAAGGCAGAGATGGGGGAATTTTTGGAAAGGTACCGCAGGGATTTCGGGCAGGCGGATTTCAGCGATTTAAAGGAAAACGTCCCTGTAGGGGTCATGGAGCTGGCAGTCTCGGAGGAGCTTTCCGGAACCTATGGGGGTACGGCGAGAGCTACAAGGAGCTGGGAAATGAACATGAATATATACCCTTTTTATACGGAAACCATTGCCTGGCTGAAGGAGCGGGGCTATTACAGCATGGGGCAGGTTTCTTTAGAGGATGTGGCGCGCATCCAGGTGCTGAACTATAATACAGAGGTCAGCCAGAAGCTCCTGGAAGGACAGAAAACTCAAGGGGGGATGGCGGCAACAGAGCTTGCATCATGGGTTTCTTCTCCTGGCGAAAAAGATACCTGGGTCTATGGGGATTATACAGAAGCGGAAGAGATTGAAAGGATTGCCGGATGTATTTTTCCCCGGGGAATGGTCAGCAGGGACTGGGACAACGGCAAAATGCTGGATTACGGCTATAACGTGATTGTGTACTTCAAGACAGACAGCGAAATAACCAAAGAATATGGGGCTTACGCTGACTATGGCTTTCTGGAGGGGGAGATCCCGGATTTGATAGTGTAACTTTACTTGGGGAATTTTTCCAGAAAATAAAACGGAGCACCTGCT